>OJFR01000167.1_pt1 | contig 22284 bp, 21 predicted proteins | sample 1594121 | NCBI WGS metagenome assembly OJFR01 (sample SAMN05416812, study PRJEB24817) | seawater metagenome | isolation source: Sea water | place: Canada:Atlantic | collected 2013-07 | reverse complement strand
CTCGGTCTCGTGGGCTCGGAGATGTGTATAAGAGACAGATACGTCTGTTAGCATTAGCTCTATTAGTGTTATAACGAGTTGGCAACAAGCAAAATGAACCTCTTGAATAAATGAAGAAATATTTCATAACAGCAAAGTACAAGACAAGAAATTCAAGAAGAGCTAAAAAAATTCATTCGAGAAATCTTAAGAGCAAGGAGAAAAAGAAACTAATTAGGAAAAGTTATGAAGGAAATTCTAAAATAGAAGTTGCTGAAAAAAAATCATTAAAAGGATATACCAAGATTACCGCACCAGAAAAGTTTTCTTTCACGAAATACCCTGAAGAAACGATAGACTTTATATGTAAACTTGAAAGACAATATGAAAATAGGAAAAAAGTATTTATCAATTTGAGCAAAATTATCGAATTAGATTATTCAGCAATTGCAATATTAGTTTCAGTAATGTTTACTTTCAAATCTAGAAACATAGATTTTAACGGAAATTTCCCTGAAAATTTCACCTTAAAGAAAATGCTTATTGATTCTGATTTTTTCAAGTATTTAAATCGACCTATTGGAGATAAATTAGAATATAGTATAGGTAAAAAGAACCAAATATTTACCAGAGCGAATAAAGAAGTTAATTCTGAACTTGGTTTAGTAGTTATGGAAGAAGCTAGCCAAACAATTTGGAATGAAAAAAGAATTTGCAAAGGGCTACAAAGAACACTTTTAGAATTAATGCATAATACGAATAATCACGCAGACGAAAACGAAAAAGGTGTTAAACATTGGTGGTTGTCAGTAAACCATAATGCAAAAGAAAATAAAGTTTCATTTGTATTTATCGATTACGGTGTAGGAATATTTGAAAGTTTAAAAAATAAGCCACCTTCCAATAAATGGTTTGGAACTTTTGAGAAAATTGCAACTAGAGTTAAGTATGGCACAAATGATGAAGTTTTAAAATTATTATTAAATGGAGACCTTCATATGACTGTAACAGGAGAACATTTCAGAGGTAAAGGTTTACCCGGAATAAAACAAGTGCAAGACCGAAACCAAATAAGCAATTTGCATTTAATTAGTAACAATGTTTATTCTAACGTAGGAGAAGATAAATACCAGAAACTAAAAAACAACTTTAGTGGTACTTTTGCATATTGGGAGTTAACAAAAAGTAATACAAACATAGAATGGACAATATAAAAATAAAAGTAAGTGAGTTCTCAATTGTACCAGGCTCACGAAAAAGAGATGAAGGTAAGAGTGCACATTCAGGAGAAGAATTTAGGATAGATTATCTAATCCCAAAATATCTTGACGCTTTGGAGCATAATGTAAAATTAGTAGTTGATTTAGATGGCACAATAGGTTATGGCACTTCTTGGCTTGAAGAAGTATTTGGCGGGTTAGTTAGAGCTTACAACAAGGAAGACGTTAAAAAAACTTTAGATTTTATATCTAGCGAAGAACCTTATTTAATTGACGACATAAAACACTATATAGAAGATGCTACAAAAACTAAATAAACCACTAATAATTTCAGGAGTATCAATTTTAGCAGGTTTTTACTTATGTATCTTTATCAAAAAAAATACAAATTTATCTCTTAATTCAGAAGTTAGTATTGAGATAAATCCATTAGAAATACTAACTACTTTAATTACTGTATCCCTTGCAATCTATGTAACCCGCACACTAGGCAAACAAAATGATTTGGAAAAAACAGAAAAAATTTCGTTAAGTCAATACTTGACAGACTTTAAAGATTTAGCAAACGAAAAAATATACAATATTTTAAAAGAAAAGAAATTTGATTCACCTTCAACTAACTCGGATTTAAAAGTATTGCGTAAAAAGGCTAGTACAATTATAAATTTAGGTCAAGAATTTAATTATTTTCAAAAAAACGAACCTTTAGGAATTGACTTAAATAACAAAGTACGAGACATTTGGGAATTACTAACAGATTGTCCCGACCAATTGGACGGAAGAACAAATAAAACTGTAAAGGAAGGAATAGATAGAATCAGACTTGAACAAATAAATAAAGTAGAAACTTCTTTAATCGATTTAGAAAAGATAGTTTTTAGTCTGACAATGTTAGTGAATAAAAAATAGCCAGTTGCTAACAATGTATATAAAAAATAGGCGAAACAGTTGTGAAATCAAGGCTTTTTACTCGTATCAATCATTGTGCTTAACCGAAAGTTTAGTGCTTCGTAATCGCCTACTTTTCATATACTAAACGTTGGCAAACATAATGACCCGTCCTGAATAAAGGCTACATAATTTAAAAAAACCTATGCCTACATCTATTTTTTTATATGATCTATTACTTCATAAAACCATTAATACCCCGGTATGTCCTTTAAAAAAATATAGGTTTCATTTTTAGTATCTATTTGGCAGAAGTAATGCGCTAGGCCATTGGTTACCATTAAATAACTAGCGTTGGCGGTAAGGTTATAGCGTGCAATTTGGTTAAAAGTTTCCTGTGTTATTTTTACACTGGGGGCTTTGCATTCTATTAACACCTCTGGTGTGCCTTTTCTGTTATACACCACTATATCGGTTCTTTTAGTTCTAGTATGTAGTTTAAGTTGCTTTTCTACAGCAATTAACGATGCAGGATACTTCTTCTCTTCTAGTAAGAATTTAAGCACATGTTGGCGTACCCATTCTTCTGGCGTAAGTACCACATATTTTTTTCTAATAATATCAAAAATAAGTGTCTTATTTTCGCTAGATTTGAGTTTAAATGCATAAGATGTAAAATTGAGTTCTTGCATGGGTTAAATGTAATAAAAACTAGGCTAATTGTTTTGCAGAACATAGAAAGGATCTTCTAAAATAATTTGTCTTTAATATGTAGCAAGCTAGGCATACTATGAATGAAATAAATGAAATTGTTTCAGATATTAAAAGTGGAGGGGTAAAACCTATCTATTTTTTAATGGGTGAAGAATCTTACTACATTGATAAAATTTCTGATTTTATTCAGGAAAACATTTTGCAGGAAGAAGAAAAAGGCTTCAACCAAACAGTCATGTATGGTAGAGATGTATCTATTGAAGATATTATTGGCGCTGCCAAACGTTTTCCTATGATGGCAGAAAAGCAGGTAATTATTGTAAAAGAAGCCCAAGATTTAAGCAGAACCATAGAAAAATTGGTTTCCTATGCCAATAACCCACAACCCTCTACAGTATTAGTACTTAATTATAAATATAAAAAACTAGACAGGCGAAAAGCTTTGTTTAAAGCCATTCATAAAACAGGCTTGGTATATGAGAGCAAACGCTTGTATGAAAACCAAGTATCAGACTGGATACGAAGGGTACTAGGAGGTAAAAACTACCAAGTAGAACCCAAGGCTGCTCAAATGTTGGTAGAGTTTTTAGGAACCAATTTAAGTAAGATTAACAATGAGTTAGACAAGCTTATTAGCATACTGCCTCCAAAAACCATTATTACGCCCCAGCATATAGAAGATAATATAGGTATCTCTAAAGACTATAATAATTTTGAATTGCGAAAGGCAGTAGGAGAGAAGCAAGTTTTAAAAGCCAATCAGATAATTCAGTATTTTGCACAAAACCCCAAAAGCAATCCATTAGTAATGACTATTTCTTTACTCAATAGTTTTTTTACCCAACTGTTAATATATCACGGATTGCAAAACAAATCTAGAGATTACGTTGCAAAAACTTTAGGAATACGTCCCTTTTTTGTCGTAGATTATATTACTGCTGCTAGAAATTACCCAATGCGTAAAGTGGCACAAATTATTTCTTTGTTACGAGACGCCGATGTAAAAAGCAAAGGAGTAGGTGCCAGCCAATCTCATAGAGATATATTAAAAGAATTACTTTTTAAAATATTACATTAAATTTAACACATTATAAATAGTTCCCTACACATGAATTTTAAGAAAAAAAAAGGAAGATATATTTTAATTCTTCTCCTCCTTACCCTAGTATTTTTTTATGTAAATAAATTAACCAACACTGTTTCATTACAAGAAGATGAGTTTACTATTTCTGATGAAAAAGAAGTTAAAACTCTTCAAACTTCTCTAGATAGTATAGCTATACTTTTATCAATTAATAATGAACAGCTTCAAGATTCTTTAGATGCAATTAATATGAAGCTAAACCAAGCAATATTAGAAACGGAAGAAGACACCGTTAGTTTAAGCAATAAACTTAAAAATGAAGTTTTTAAGAGAACAAGTAAAATTACAGAACCAGAAGTATCAGATAAAAGAACTTCAAAAACTATTTATGGAAAGATTCTTAAAAATAAAAAAAAGAAAGTAATTAAAAATAATATCATTAGAAATTCTATATGGAATGTAGATGTAGTAAATATTGAAGATATAGAGGATGTGAGTTTATTTACTTTTGATGAGTCTGATAAGATAGACTCTCTTCTTAATGAGAAAATTAAAGACGAATTTAAAAAGAAGAATTATTTTATAACTGATCAAATTATTTTTTCAGATCAAATAATACCTGAAATTGCTATTAACTTACAGCTTAAAAATGTTGATTATTTTGAAGGGAATCTTAAAAAACATACAGATTATATTTGTGTTGCTATTGCTTCTTATGCTTATTCTCAAAATAAATTTAGAAATGATTTTACAGATTGTAATATGACTGTTGCCTATTATATTTATTCGTCTGAAACTGGAGAAAACTTTCTTTCAGAAAAAGAAATATTTACTGGCTCAGCTCAAAATATAAAAACCTCAAAAAAGCTAGCAGTAGCTAATTTTGTTTTATAATATAGCTGTTAAAAACGTTTTTAAACCAATATTAACAACCTATGAGCTAAGAAATAAATAACGAAATAAATAAAAAACCAACTCATTAGAGTTGGTTTTTAAAAATCTTATAAAGATGAGTAATTATTCAGTTTTTACAGCTTTATCTGCTATAATCTTATTTTCTCTATTGGCCAGTTCCCAAGCTGTGTGAAAAACCAAGCGAGTTCTAGTTTCTAATTGTTCATAATTAATTTTGTCTGGCGTATCTGTTTCTTTATGGTAATCTACGTGGGTTCCATTAAAGTAGAAGATAATAGGTACATTTAACTTTGCAAAATTATAATGATCTGATCTGTAGTAAAATCTGTTAGGATCATTCTCGTCATTGTATTTATAATCTAATTCTAAAGAAGTATATTTTGTATTCATTTGCTCAGAAATTTCATGCAATTCTGTACTTAATTTATCGGAACCAATTAAATAGATATACTTAGGGTTTCCTTTGTGTCTTTTATCTATTCTACCAATCATATCAATATTTAAATTAACAATGGTATTTGCTATAGGAAAAATAGGATTTTCAGTATAATAGCGAGAGCCTAACAAGCCTTTTTCTTCACCAGTTACATGTAAAAATAAAATAGATCTTTTTGGACCATTTCCTTCATCTACAGCCTTTTTAAACGCTTCTGCTATTTCTAAGACAGCTACAGTACCAGAACCATCATCATCTGCTCCATTAAAAACTTCTCCATCTTTGTTCATTCCAACGTGGTCTAGATGTGCAGAAATTACAATAATTTCATCTGGTTTTTCAGAACCTTTAATAAAAGCAAGTACATTTTCAGAATCTTTTATTTCTCCTCGTCTACTTAACTTACTCATGTATGCAGCAGGAACTTCTTGGTAGTAGTCATCTCCACCAATAGGTGAAATGATTCCTTGGCTCACATAAAAATTCTTTAAATATTCAACAGCCATTTTCTGACCAGGTTCTCCTGTATTTCTCCCTTCAAATTCATCGGAAGCATATGTAAATAGATGATTTCCTATTTCTTTAGCAGTAATAGAAGCTGCATATTTTACAGAGGTGTCTGTTGTGTTTTGTGAATAAACAGTAGCAGTAAAAGCAAAAAAGCTTGCTGCAAAAAGTATTTTTTTCATAGATCTAAAGATTATTGTTTGCATTTTAATAATTGAATACTGTTTTAGTAAATTCAAAAGTAAAAATTATGATTTTTTAGTGATAATAAATTGTTCTAAAGTTGCGTTAAAGTTAACAATTTCTGAAGAAAATAAGGTATCAAAAGAATTGTTAGCAATTAATGCTTCTTTTTTACCAGCAACTACCTCTTTTTCCGTTAGTAAAATAAGTTGATCAGCACCCTTAATGGCTAAATTTACCTCATGGGTTGTCATAATAATAGTCTTGTTGGTTTCTTGCGAAAGCTTTTTTAACAATTGAAAAATTTTAATGGTATGATGCATGTCTAAATGAGCTGTGGGTTCGTCTAGCATAATAATCTGAGTATCTTGTGCCAGGGCTCTTGCAATTAATACCCGTTGTAATTGTCCGTCACTTAATTCATAAAAATATCTGTGAGCTAATGCTGCTGTTTCTGTTTGCTCTAAAGCCCATCTAATTTTTTCAAGATCTTTTTTCTCTAGCTTTCCCACCCAGTTGGTGTAGGGCTGTCTTCCAAGAGCCACCAGATCAAAAACAGTGAGCTGACTGTCTGGTAATTGTTCTGTGAGCACCAAACTAATAATGGTAGATAATTCTTTATAATTATAGGATTTAATGTTTTTTCCATTAATAATAACGTCTCCAGAAATAGCCTCTTGCACCCCGGTAAGCGTTCTTAATAGGGTAGATTTACCAATACCATTTTTTCCTAAAATACCAACAAATTCTCCTTTGGCTAATTGAATAGAAACATTTTGTTGAATAAGGTTCACAGAATTTTTTTGTTGATACCCAACATGTAAATTTTTAGTTTCAATACTATTTTTGGCGGCATCACTCATAAATATATTTTCTTTTTTCTTACAAGTAGCCAAATAACTACAGGAGCCCCAAATAATGAGGTTACAGCATTTATAGGCAGTGTAAATTCACTAGTTGGTAATTGAGCAATAACATCACAAAATAGCAAGGTAATACCACCTAAAACAGCCACAGCAGGAAGTAATATTTTATGATCAGATGTTTTAAAAACCAATTTAGTAATGTGAGGAACCGCCAAACCAATAAAAGCAATTGGCCCAGCAAAGGCTGTAATTACCCCCGTTAATAAACTAGTTATAAGTAAAATAATATTTCTACTTCTTTTAATATTAATTCCCAAGCTTTTAGAGTAGTTTTCACCTAAAAGAAAAGTATTCAATGGTTTTATGATAAACAGTAAGTTTAGCACAGCTATAAGGTATATGATAAAAAAAACTAATATTTCGGTCCAAGATAGATTTCCTAAATTTCCAAAACCCCAGAATATAAATTGCTGAATTTTTTCGGCATCACTAAAAAAAGTTAGTACACTAATAATAGCTGAAGTAACCGTACCAAACATAAGACCAATAATTAAAATACTCATGGTGTTTCTCACCTTGGTAGCTGTTACTAATACAGCCAATAAAACTAAGGCTGCACCTATACTTGAGGCTATGGCTAAACCCCAACTAGAAAAAGCAATCGTTGCTAAAACCCCACCAAAGATGCCAGAACCTAAAATTAAGAGAGCCACTCCCAAGCTAGCGCCAGAAGAGATACCTAATACAAAAGGCCCTGCTAAGGGGTTTCTAAATAAAGTTTGCATTAATAAACCAGCAATGGCCAATCCAGAACCTACTAAAATTGCTGTAATTGCTTTAGGAAGCCTAAAATGAAGAATAATAAGATCCCAGCTAGATTTACTGCTATTGCCGCCTGATAAGATATCTAGTATCTCATGAAAAGGAATAGAAACAGATCCAAAACTGATATTGATGAGTACTAATAAAATCAACACACAAAAAAGTGCACTAAATTGTTTTGTGTATGATTTTTGTTTCATAGTAGATAGAAAACTATAGTTTACATATTTTTAGTTAGCCCAGTAGTCTACAACCACAGCATCCTCTAAATGAGGTTTTAAAATAGCTATAAATTCTTGATGTGCAGGATGCGGCAGGTATTCATCTCTGTCTTTCTCAGAGTCAAAAGTAACAAAAAAACAATGGGTGAGTCCTTTGTCTAAACCTTCAGGACTATTATTTAAGCCCCATTCAAAACTTTTAATAGTTTTAATTGTAGCAGGCAATCCTATAAAAGCATCTTCTATTTTTTTAATAGCTGCGGGTGGCGCTTCTTTTTTAAATTTAAACAAGACCACATGACGCAATTGTTTTGTATTCATATTGGTCTCTGCTGTTTTTTTATCACAACTATGTAAACATAACAGGCTAATTAAAAGTAGGGTAATTTTTTTCATTAGGTTGTTTTTAAATTTAATAAGAAATCAACTAATTTCTGAATGGCTATTCCTCTGTGAGAAATCTTATTTTTTTCTTCAGAATTCATCTCTGCAAACGACTTAGAGGACTCTGTAGGCTTAAAAATGGGATCATAACCAAAACCTCCAGTTCCTGTTTTTTCTGTTAAAATTTCTCCTTCACAAATTCCTTCAAAAAGGTACTGCTTATGGTCTAAATTTAACGCAACAGCTGTTCTAAATTGTGCTTTTCTTGTTGCTTTTCCTTGCAGTTCTTTAAGAAGCTTTTGCATGTTCTTTTCAGAATTACCATGTTCTCCACCATATCTAGCAGAATACACCCCAGGTTTTCCATCCAAAGCGTCTACTTCTAAACCGGTATCATCTGCAAAACAATTATATCCATAGTTGTTAGTAATATGAGCTGCTTTTAGTCTGGCATTGCCTTCTAAGGTAGCTTCGGTTTCTTCTACATCTTCAAAACAACCAATATCTTTTAAAGACAAAACTTCTATAGTATTGGATAACATTTCTTGTACTTCTTTTAGCTTGTGAAGATTGTTTGTGGCAAAGACTAATTTCATTATTTCTGATTAGAATTCAGTATTATTTGGTAAAAGTAAGGAAATAAACTTGGTTGTTTTATGGAATAAAAAGTAAAAAAAAATGAAAAAAACAACTATTTTGCATTTGATAATTATAAATAGCAATCCCTTGTTAATATTGACTTGTCGTTTAAATGTCGGGTAAATGTAAGTCATAATAATTTGAGTAAAACACAAACACACGTAACATTGTATGGAATTTAAAAATGTATTTACGATGAAACAACCAGATTTAGGTAAAAAGATCTTAGAGTTAAGAAAACAAAAAGGCTTAACTCAAGAAGAATTGGTAGAAATATGTAATATCAATGTAAGAACCATACAGCGAATTGAAGCAGGAGATGTAACACCCAGAAGTTTTACGGTGAAAACGATCTTAGAGGCTTTAGAGATAGATGCAGGAACTTTCTTTGAAGAAAGTATTCATGAAGAAAATAAAATTCAACTTTCAGCTTCTGATAAAAGTGTACTAAGAGTAAGTTGGATTTCAGGAATCTTTGTTTCAATTACTTCCGTAATTGGAATGATTATAGAATTTATATTAATTTCTGATGGAGATTTTTATAACAATGGATTGTTTTTGAGATTAGGATGGGGAATTCCATTTCTAATTTCTTTGTTTTTCTTTTTAAACGGATATAAGAAGCTTGGAAATATTTTAAATAATAAAACAATTGTCTCAGCTTCTTATGTATATTTTATTATTGAGCTTTTAATAGTACTGATAATGATTTCTTTTTCTGTTTTTAACCTTAGTGATTATACAACAGAATTTATATCAAATGTTATAATTTTGATTTTGTTAGGTACCGCTGAGTTAATTCTTGGAATTGGGGTAATGAAACTAAAAGATTATTTAGGTTCTTTTGCGCAAATTATTGGGATTTTAAAGATTGTAAATGGAGCTATGTTTATTAGTATTATTTTTTCTCTTTTATCCTCTTTTTTATTGGTACCAGTATTGATTATGGAGATTATTCTTATCTATAATGTAACTCAAAAAATAGGAGAATAGCTACTCGTGATGGTAAGGTTCATTTTTTAGAATGGTAAAACCTCTGTACAATTGTTCAACAATAAACAAGCGAATCATTTGATGGGAAAAAGTCATTTTAGATAATGATATTTTTCCCATTGCTTTTTTATAAACAGTTTCAGAAAACCCATAAGGTCCACCTATAACCAACACCAATTGCTTGATGCCAGAATTCATTTTTTTTTGTAAAAAATTAGCAAAATCTAAAGATCTAAATTCTTTTCCTTTTTCATCTAACAAAATTAATTGATCTGTATTCTGAAGTTTAGAAAGAATAAGTTCGCCCTCTTTTTCTTTCTGTTGCAACTGACTTAAATTCTTTACATTTTTAATATCTGCAAGCACCTCTAACTGAAAACCAATATAATGTTGCAACCGTTTCTGATAGTTTTCTATCAGTTGCACCAGATTTTTATCATCTGTTTTACCAATAACAAGCAGTTTTATTTTCATTTTTCAAAATTACAATTATTGTCATCATTTTTCTCATTTAATCGTATTTTTGCTAGTAAGAACAAAAAAATATGATTTCTCCAGAACAATTTGAAAACGAATTAAACCTTATTATTAAAAATGGGTTTAGAGAAGACGTTGGTCATGGAGATCATACTTCTTTGTCTTGTATTCCATCAAATACTCAAGGAAAAGCAAAGTTATTAGTAAAAGATACTGGCATTATTGCAGGGGTAGCCTTTGCTAAAAAAGTATTTGAATATCTTGATTCAGACTTACACCTAGAAACTTTTATTAATGATGGTGCTAAAGTACACCATGGAGACGTAGTTTTTCATATTTCCGGAAAATCTCAATCCATCCTTCAAGCAGAACGTTTTGTATTAAATGCCATGCAGCGCATGAGCGCCATTGCAACTAAAACAGCTTTTTTTGTTGATCTATTAAAAGGAACCAATACCAAAATTTTAGATACTAGAAAAACCACTCCAGGCATCAGAGCTCTAGAAAAGTGGGCCGTAAAAATAGGAGGTGGTGTAAACCACAGGTTTGCATTGTATGATATGATTATGATTAAAGACAATCATATAGATTTTGCAGGTGGCATTTCTGAGGCCATCACAAAAACAAAGGCTTATTTAGAAGAGAAAAACTTAGAGATTAAAATTATTGTGGAAGCGAGAAGTATAGATGAGATTGAAGAAATTTTAACTAACGAAGGTGTCTACAGAATTTTAATTGATAACTTCTCGTTTGAAGATACTAAGGCAGCTGTTCGTTTAATCAATGGCAAATGTTTGACAGAATCATCTGGGGGTATTAATGAAAAAACCATTAGAAAATATGCTGAATGTGGCGTCGATTTTATTTCTTCAGGAGCCTTAACTCACTCGGTGTACAATATGGATTTAAGCTTAAAAGCTTTTTAGAAAATGAGTAAAGAAATAGAAGACAATCTCATAAAAATTTAATAGTGTCTTATCATTACTTTTTAAACTTTTGATTTATTAATAGTCTTAGAATTTTGATTTTCAAATTTTTAAGAAATAATTATCACTACAATATCATTATTTAATGAGGAAAAGAATGAAAACGAAAGCTTTTTTACTGAAACATTTTCGTAATTTAGTGATTTAATATTTATAAATTTTTATAATCCCAAAAAGCTATGAAAAAATTATTTCCTCTTCTACTATTATTTCTTTGTCTTTCACTTCAGAATCATGCACAAGAAAATGCCTCCTCAGTATCTCAAGGAAGGTTTGTAGGGAAGACAATTCCTTTAAAAGACTTTGCAAGTTTAGAGGAGCGACAATACAGAATCAATGAAATAAAGATTATTCCCAATAATATAAGAGCTAATGAAAAACTTGATCTTACCGGATTACCGCTTGATGGTAATGATCCTATGAGACAGGCTAAAAAAGGGAAAGATACCCCATCATACATGCTAGAGCAAAATTTTGATGGAATTTCAATTAATGAATCAGGTGGAGCAACCCCACCAGATCCTAGTGGAGCTGTTGGCCCAAACCATTATATCAATGCTGTAAACTCAGTATTGAAGATATTTGATAAATCAGGTAATTTATTGGTTGGCCCAACCGCTTTAGGATCTTTCCTAGGAAACGGAACCAACGGAGGAGACCCAATTATTATGTATGATCATCTAGCCGATCGCTTTTTTGTTAGTCAGTTTGGATCAGCAAACAATTCCTTAGTTCTTGGGGTGTCTGAAACTTCAGACCCAACAGGAGCTTATTTTGTGTATGAATTTGTATTTGATAACTTTCCAGATTATCCCCATTATTCAGTTTGGCATGATGGATATTATCTTACGGCTAACAAATCTGGAGAAGTTGTTTATGTGTTGGAAAGAGATGTTATTTTAAATGGTGGGGAAGACCCTCAAATTGTTGGGTTTTCTCCTCCAGGTCTTGTCTTTAATCCTGGAACAGTAAAAAGTCTTGCTACATCTAATATGCTAGGTTCGGACTATCCTGAAAATTCACCAGGTTATATAACATACCTTCAAGACGACGGTTGGGACGAATCAGTTACATTTGATCATTTAAAAATATGGGAAGTAAACATAGATTGGGTTTCGGCAACAAACTCAACAATATCAGATCCTATAGAAGTTCCATTAAATGCATTTGATTCTGTATTTGCTCCTTTTGGTTCTGGAGACCTAGTGCAACCAGAAACGGGTCAGAAGATAGATATGATTGGTGGTATTATTTCTTACGCAGCTAATTACAGAATGTTTGAAAATCACAACTCTTGGGTAATCACATTTAATGTAGATGTAGATGGTAATGACACTGCTGGAATTCGCTGGGTTGAATTAAGAAATAATACGACAGATGCATGGACTGTATATCAAGAGGGTACTTACGCTCCTGATGATGGAAATAGTAGATTTATGGGTTCTTCCGCTATCGATATTCAAGGAAATATTGGTCTTGGTTTTAATATAGGTAGTCCTACATTACCAGTTGGAATCTCTTATACTGGAAGATATGAAAGTGATCCTCTAGGAGAAATGACTCAAACAGAAATGGTAATAGTAGATGGTGTTGGAGTTCAAACATATTCCAATAGATTTGGAGATTATTCTCACCTAACCATGGACCCTGATGGATTTACTTTTTGGCATACAGCAGAATATTTTAAACTAACCAACGAATGGCAATCACGTATTGGGTCTTTTAGGTTGTCAGCAGGATTTGAAAATGACCTATCTGTAGCAGATATTATAAATTTAGAAAATGATATTTTTACCAATTCAGAACCCATTGAAGTAAAGATTAGGAATTTAGGTACAGAAAATCAATCAGACTTCCCAATTGAACTTTATTTAGACGGAGATTTAGTAGCAACAGAAACTTTTTCTGAAACAATTAATGTTGGTGAAGTAGCAGAATATAGATTTGATCAAACACTTGATCTATCTACTCAAGGACAGACCTACAACATAAGAGTTAAGGTTATTTTAGATACAGACCAATATTCTATTAATGATGAAAAGAATCAGGAGGTTCGTCACTTATTTAATAATGATATAGGAATAGTCAGTTTTGATTCACCAGAGAGCGGCATCGGTCTTTCAGACGAAGAGGTTTCTGTAACCATCAAAAATTATGGAGCAGATACTCAAAGTTTCTTTGAAATACAATATGCGATAGACGGTGGAGTACCAGTTTTAGAAACAGTAGCAGAAATAGTGAATCCAAACGAAACCCTTGTATACAATTTTTCTCAGACTGCAGATCTTTCGTCATTGGTAGTATATTCTATTGAGGCATCGGTTAACCTCGGTGGAGACCAGTTTAATAGCAATAATACGGTCACAACTGAGGTTGAAAACAAGATATGTGCTCCTACGATGAACTGTTCTTTAGGAGACGGATTTCAACTTTTTTCAATTGCAGATATTAACAATGTATCAGGATGTGAGGGATATGGAGATTTTACCAACCTGACTGCCAATCTAATTCCTGGAAATACATACCCACTAACAATTACTACTGGTTACGGAAATCAAAATGTAACGGTATGGATAGACTTTAACAATGACAACGATTTTACAGCTGACGAAAAAATAGTTAATAATTTTGTAATTGCACCAGGTGAAACAGGAGGTTCATATACAGAGACAATAGATGTAACTATACCAGCATCTTCTAACCTGGGTAGTTTTACAATGAGAGCTAAGACCAACTGGGATGATCCAGTACCTGAAGATGCATGTGTTCCTTCCAACTATGGAGAGACAGAAGATTATACAGTTAATACAGAGACGATACTGAATACCTCAGACTTTTCACCTTTAAATAATTCCAAGCTTACTATTTTAGACAAAGGAGACAAGCAATATGAGGCTGTTCTTACCACAGCTTATGATGGTACTGCATATATTGCGATTTACAATTTAAAAGGTCAGCAATTAAAATTCAAAAAAATTGTAAAATCGTCTGTTGATTCTTATGTGGTTAGATTAGATATGTCTCAAGTTTCTACCGGAATGTATATTATACGTATTGGGGGTAAGATAGGTGGTAGTTATTTCACAGAAAAATTTATTGTAAAATAGAAATGCATATGTACTTCGTTTAGTCATATCATAAATTAATGACGCTATTATTAGATAAACATAAAAACACCATTGAGTAAAGAAATAGAAGACAAACTAGAAAAAATACCAGTACTTAATGTACTGGTTAGATTTGGGAAGAAAATAAAAATTCCAGGTCTCAAAGGTATGTCGCTCTATGATGTTTTAGAAATGTACATTATAGGTATTGTAGAAGGAGCATTAACCACAAGAGCTGGGGGAATTGCCTATAGTTTCTTTATGGCCATTTTTCCTTTTATGCTATTTGTGTTAACATTAATTCCATACATTCATATAGATGGTTTTCAGGAAGGATTAATGACTTTAATATCAGAAATTTTACCACCCAAAACTTTTGATGCTGTAGATATCGTTTTATTAGATATTATAGGAAACAAACAAGTCGGGCTATTATCTTTTGGTTTTTTAGTGTCTATTTTTTTAATGACAAACGGTGTTAATGCCATCTTTGGTGGCTTTGAATATTCATATCATGTAAAAGAGATTCGAAATGTTTTTAGAGCCTACTTCTTATCTATGTTTGTTTCTTTATTAATGGCTTTGTTCTTAGTAATTACAGTTGCTTTAACAGGTTTTTATCAGTTATTGCTAGATGCATTTACCAATAAAGGTTGGATAGATGATGAAACTTTATGGCTGCAATTTGGAAGAGGAGCATTGTTTCTAGTGATGATTTTTACCATTGTTTCTATTTTGTATAAATACGGAACAAAAAGCGGAAAATATTCTAGATTTTTCTCTCCAGGAACCATTTTTACTACCATCTTATCAATTCTTACTTTTTATCTTTTTGGATATTACGTTAACGAGTTTGCACAATACAATGAATTGTATGGCTCTATAGGAACACTTTTAATTTTAATGTTATTTATTTGGTTAAATGCGATCATACTTTTGTTGGGTTTTGAATTAAATGCGAGTATTTATTCACTGCAAATAAAAAATAAAACAAATAGTACAGAATAGTACTTCCCAAGATTTTTCGGATATTTGCACTCGAAGCTGAAATTACTATTTTTAGTTTTTAATAGATAACTGAATATTGTTTTTATGAAACCAAGCATTCCAAAAGGAACCAGAGATTTTTCATCTACAGAAGTAGCCAATCGCACGTACATCATAAATACAATGAAAAATGCTTTTGAAACCTATGGTTTTCAACCCATTGAAACTCCTAGTTTTGAAAATTCATCTACCCTAATGGGTAAATATGGAGAGGAAGGAGATCGCTTAATTTTTAAAATTCTAAACTCAGGAGATTATTTAAAAAAAGCAGCTAGCAATCTTTTACAACAAAAAGACAGCCTAAAACTAACTTCACAAATCTCTGAGAAAGCATTGCGTTATGATTTAACAGTGCCTTTTGCAAGATATGTAGTACAACACCAAAACGAAATTACGTTTCCTTTTAAACGGTATCAAATACAACCAGTCTGGAGAGCAGATCGTCCTCAGAAAGGTCGTTTTCGTGAGTTTTTTCAATGCGATGCAGATGTTGTTGGAAGTAAATCTTTATTACAAGAAGTAGATTTTATTCAATTATACGACACCATTTTTACCAGTTTAAAACTAACAGGTACTACTATAAAAATAAACAACAGAAAAATATTGTCTGGAATAGCTGAGGTTATTGGTGCTCAAGATAAGTTGATAGACTTTACAGTTGCCCTAGATAAGTTAGATAAAATTGGAGCAACTGGCGTTCAAGAAGAAATGTTAGACAAAGGAATTTCTTCAGAAGCTATAGAAAAGGTTACCCCTCTTTTTAATTTATCAGGATCAAATACAGATCAGTTGGCTATTTTAGAAACCTTGTTGTCTGCATCTGAAGAAGGATCAAAAGGAGTTGAAGAGCTACGTTTTGTAAGCAATACTATTCATGAATTAGGATTGCAATCTGCTTCTTTAGAAATAGATGTAACATTGGCTAGAGGTTTAAACTATTATACAGGTGCAATTTTTGAAGTTTCAGCACCAAAAGGAGTGGAGATGGGTTCTATAGGTGGCGGCGGAAGATATGACGATTTAACGGGTATTTTTGGTCTAAAAGATGTAAGTGGGGTAGGAATATCATTTGGTCTAGATAGAATCTATTTGGTATTAGAAGAACTTGGTTTGTTTACTTCTGTAGCACTACCAAAACCTAAACTGTTATTTTTAAATTTCACTAAAGAAGATGCCTTAATTCAATTAAAAGCGGTGAAAGCTTTGCGAAATGTAGGAATTAAAACTGAGATATATCCAGATACAGCTTTAAGTAATAAGCAACAAAAGAAACAATGGAAATATGTTTCTACCCGCGAAATTTCATTTGTGATCTCTGAAATTCAACAAAATAAATTTATACTAAAAGATATGAAAGATGGTTCTCAATCAGTTTGTACTTTAGAAGAATTGATTGATAAAATGCAATAATCATATTACTTTATGTCGTAAATTTGCGAATCAAAATAAATGCGTGATGATAGAATTAAATATTAAAAATAAAGAAGATCGAATCGAGGAGATCGGTGACAATCACATCATGACTTCTGCTAAAACTCCATTACGTGAGGATGCATTCATTATTTCCGATGAAGAAAAAATGGATAGAATTCAAGAAAGCGTTAAAGATATTTTAATCACTCTAGGAATGGATTTATCAGATGACAGTTTACGAGGTACTCCTAAAAGAGTAGCTAAAGCTTTCGTAAAGGAGTTATTTATGGGGTTAAATCCAAAGAACCAACCAAAGGCATCAACTTTTGATAATAATTATAATTATGAAGAGATGTTGGTCGAAAAAAATATAATTGTTTATTCTACTTGTGAACACCATTTACTTCCTATAGTTGGACGTGCTCATGTAGCTTATATTTCAAATGGTAAAGTAATTGGGCTCTCTAAGATGAATCGAATTGTTGATTATTTCGCCAAAAGACCACAAGTTCAGGAAAGACTTACCATGCAAATAGTACAGTTTATGCAAGAATCATTAGGAACTAAAGATGTAGCATGTGTAATCGATGCCAAACATTTATGTGTTAACTCTAGAGGAATAAAAGATATAGAAAGTAGTACAATCACTGCTGAGTTTGGTGGAAAATTTAAAGAAAAGGAAACCAAACAAGAGTTTTTAGATTATCTAAAGATTAATACTGATTTTCAGGGAGTTTAAATTTAACTCAATCAAATAAAAAAAGTCACTTTTAAAGTGACTTTTTTTATTTTAACATATATGTGTTAGCTTTTCACTAGTACCCATTCACCTCTTTCTATCAAAGGAATTGCTTGTTTAAACTTAACAATTTTTTCTTGACCACTCATTATATTTTTAATGGTAACACGCTCATTTCTTCCAATTTTAGGTTGCTCTCTTACAATAGTTTCTACGGGTTCTGTTGGTTCTTGACGAGAATTACTAATGGCTTGTTCTGTAGTATTTTGAACATCAGCTTTACTTAAATTTAATTTCTGTTTTGTTTTCTTTCGTTCTTCAGAAATTTGATCATTTGCTTGGTTTGGCAATTCTCCTTTAAACAAGAAAGATAATACTTCACGATTTATTTTATCAATAGTTACTTTAAACAATTCAAAAGCTTCAAACTTGTAAATTAATAAAGGGTCTTTTTGCTCGTAGGATGCATTCTGAACAGATTGCTTTAAATCATCCATCTGACGAAGATGATCTTTCCAGTTTTCATCAATAATAGCTAGGGAAATATTTTTCTCAAAATCTGTAGCCAATGATTTTCCTTTTGTATCGTATGCTTCCCTTAAGTTGGTAACAACTTGTAGCGTTTTTATACCATCTGAAAACGGAACAACAATACGTTCGTATCTGTCTCCTTCGTTTTCGTATACATTTTTAATTACAGGATAGGTTAGCAAAGCGTTTCTTTCAACTTTATCTTTGTAATGCTGCGTAATAATATCGTATAAATTATTTGCTAACTCTTGTTCCGTTAAGGTATTAAATTCATCTTCACTGAAAGGAGAAGTCATAGAGGTAAACCTAATTAACTCAAAATCAAAATTCTGAAAATCTTTAGCCGCTTTGTTTATATTTACAATTGCTTCACAGGTTTCAAAAATCATGTTAGCGATATCTATCTGTAGACGGTTTCCGTCTAAAGCATGTCTTCTTCGTTGGTATACAAACTCACGTTGTGCGTTCATAATATCATCATATTCTAACAAGCGTTTTCTAATACCAAAGTTGTTTTCTTCTACCTTTTTTTGCGCTCTTTCAATAGACTTCGAAATCATAGAATGCTGAATTACTTCACCTTCTTTTAATCCCATTCTGTCCATCATTTTAGCAATTCTTTCAGAACCAAATAAACGCATTAGGTTATCGTCTAGAGCAACATAAAATTGAGAAGACCCAACGTCTCCTTGTCTACCAGCTCTACCACGTAATTGTCTATCTACTCTTCTAGAATCGTGTCTTTCTGTACCAATAATTGCCAAACCACCAGATGCTTTTACTTCATCGGAAAGTTTTATATCTGTTCCACGTCCTGCCATATTGGTGGCAATAGTTACAATACCCGGATTACCAGCTTCTGCAACAACATCTGCTTCGCGTTTGTGTAATTTTGCATTGAGAATATTATGCTTAATCTTTCGCATTTGTAACATTCTACCTAACAATTCAGAAATTTCAACAGAGGTTGTACCAACTAAAACGGGTCTTCCTTGAGCCACTAGCTGAACAACATCTTCAATTACAGCATTGTACTTTTCTCGAGTAGTTTTGTAAATAAAATCTTGTTTATCGTCTCTTAAAAGAGGCCTGTTGGTAGGAATTTCTACCACATCTAACTTATAAATTTCCCAAAGTTCTCCTGCTTCAGTAATTGCAGTACCAGTCATACCCGATAACTTACGATACATTCTAAAGTAGTTTTGTAAGGTAACTGTTGCAAAAGTTTGAGTAGCATCTTCAATTTTTACATTTTCTTTTGCTTCAATAGCCTGATGTAGGCCGTCTGAATAACGACGACCGTCCATAATACGACCCGTTTGCTCATCTACAATCATTACTTTGTTTTCTACCACAACATATTCTACATCCTTCTCAAATAAACTATAGGCTTTTAGCAATTGATTCATAGTATGAATACGTTCACTTTTAATACTAAAGTCTTTGTATAGTTTTTCTTTTAGTGCTGCTTTTTCTTCTGAAGTTTTTTCGGTAGTATCTATAGTCCCAATTTCTACGCCTAAATCTGGTAATACAAAGAAATCTTCATCACTAGTATTGGTAGATAAAGCTGCAATACCTTTATCAGATAAATCAATAGAATTATTTTTTTCTTCAATTACATACCACAATTCTGCATCTACTTCTGGCATCAGTTTATTATTATCTGCCATGTAGGTGTTTTCTGTCTTTTGTAATAGTTGTTTTATACCTTCTTGAGAGAGAAACTTAATAAGTGCTTTGTTTTTTGGAATTCCTCTAAATACCCTTAATAGTAGAAAACTACCATCTTTGGTATTTCCTTCTGAGATTAATTTTTTAGCTTCTGCCAATACTCCAACTAAATATTTATTCTGTTGAGTAACTAATTCACTCACCAAAGGTTTTAGTTCGTTAAACTCATGTCTATCTCCCTGAGGAACTGGCCCAGATATGATTAATGGAGTTCTAGCGTCATCTATAAGTACAGAATCTACTTCATCAATAATTGCATAGTTGGGTGCTCTTTGTACGAGATCTTCTTTAGAACTAGCCATATTATCACGTAAATAGTCAAAACCAAATTCATTATTGGTTCCGTAGGTGATATCTGCATTATAAGCTTTTCTTCTTTCTTCTGAGTTTGGTTGATGAAAATCTATACAATCTGTACTTAGTCCGTGAAATTCAAACATTGGAGCCATCCAGGCTCTATCTCTTTTTGCTAAATAGTCATTTACAGTTACTAGGTGAACTCCTTTTCCAGTCAAAGCATTCAAATAAACAGGTAGGGTAGAAACCAGTGTTTTTCCTTCACCTGTCATCATCTCTGCAATTTTACCTTGATGCAGAACAGAACCCCCAATTAATTGAACATCATAGTGAATCATATCCCAAGTAACTGGTTTTCCTGCAGCATCCCAAGAATGTTGCCAGAAAGCTTTGTCACCCTCTAAAACAACATGTTCTCTTGTGGCAGATAGCTCTCTGTCAAAGGGAGTTGCAGTAACTTCAATTTCTTCATTATTTACAAAACGTTTTGCTGTTTCTTTTACTACAGCAAAAGCTTCTGGCATAATTTCATTTAAAACTTCTTCTGAAGCTTCATAAGCTTCGTTTTTTAAATTATCTATTTCAGAAAAGATAGTTTCTTGCCTATCTATCTCAGCTTCTTTAGATTCTTGTTCTAAAGCTATTATTTGATCACTAAAAGTGTTGGTTCTTTCTGCTATTCTTTGTTTGAATTCAGCTGTTTTAGCCCTCAATTCATCATTTGTTAATTCTGATAATGAAGAATTAAAAGCAGTTACTTTCTTTACAATTGGTTGAAGTATTTTTAGATCTTTTTGTTGTTTATCACCAACAAATATTTTAATTACTGAATTTAAGATACTCATTCTTTACGCTATGTTTTATTTTTCTTTTATTTATAAAGATAAAAGACTTTAAAAGTAAACAAAAAAAAAGCCTCATTAGAGACTTTTTTTATTTGTTTGGTTTTGTTTTTTAATACTCGTCTTCATTCCAAAGATAATCTTCTTCGGTTGGATAGTCTGGCCAAATTTCAATAATAGAATCATAAGAGTCACCTTCATCTTCAATCTCTTGTAAATTCTCTGCTACTTCTAGAGGAGCTCCTGTTCTAATAGCATAATCTATTAACTCATCTTTTGTTGCCGGCCACGGTGCATCTGCTAAATAAGATGCTAGTTCTAAAGTCCAATACATTTCTATAGGATTTAATTTTCTGCAAAAGTAATTTTTTTACTTAAAAAATCAAGTTTTTTTTGAAATATATATCAATAAAAAAAGAACTTGGTTATAATTTCTCAGGAATCCACTTAACTTCCTGAGCTCTTAACTCTTTTGACAACTTCCGTGCCAGCACAAAAAGATAGTCAGAAAGTCTGTTAAGATAGGTTAATATGTCTAAATTTATAGTTTCTTGTTCATGTAATGAAACAGATAAACGCTCTGCTCTTCTACAAACACATCTGGCAATATGACAAAATGACACCGTTGTGTGTCCACCAGGAAGTATAAAGTGTGTCATTGGAGGGAGCTTAGAATTCATTTCATCTATATTGTTTTCTAAATATATTACAGATGTGGCTGTTATTTTTGGAATATTTAAGCGTTCTTTTCCGTTTTTAAGAGTTTCCTTATTTATTGGTGTTGCTAGCATTGAACCGAGCGTAAATAAGTCGTGCTGAATTTTTATAAGAACATTTTTTGTAAACTCATCAATCGCTTGATCTTTGATCAGACCAATATAAGAGTTTAATTCATCTACCGTTCCATAAGATTCTATTCTTAGGTGATCTTTTGAAACTCTTGTGCCTCCAAACAAGGAAGTTGTTCCCTTATCTCCAGTTTTTGTATAAATCTTCATAGCGTAAATTTAAGATTAAAAAATATAAAGTCTTATAATGAGGGTAAAAACATTTTAAACCTTAAAACAACTTCATTAACAATCGTATCATCATAAGAGAAAAAATCAGAAACCCAGGAATAGATATTGATTCTGAAAGAAACCATTTTTTTATATTTAATTTGGGGTTTTTTAGTTTTGCTTTTTTTAAAATTTTGATAATTAAAATAAGATAAATAACACAATATAATACTATTAATCTGTCTCTTATACACATCTGACG
>OJFR01000161.1_pt1 | contig 22955 bp, 20 predicted proteins | sample 1594121 | NCBI WGS metagenome assembly OJFR01 (sample SAMN05416812, study PRJEB24817) | seawater metagenome | isolation source: Sea water | place: Canada:Atlantic | collected 2013-07 | reverse complement strand
TACACCTCTCTATTCGTCGGCAGCGTCAGATGTGTATAAGAGACAGCTATACAACAACAAAACCCTGATATTTTTAATTGGTTGGAATTGCAAGATTTAAATGTGGTTATTATTATTATTTTAATGTTAGTAGTTGCTATTATTAACATTGTGTCAGCATTGCTTATTCTTATTTTAGAAAGAGTTAGGACCATAGGAATTCTAAAAGCTATGGGCATGAGTAACTGGAGTGTGAGAAAAATTTTTATTTACAATGCTGTTTACTTAATTATAAGAGGATTATTTTGGGGAAACATTATTGGTCTTGGCTTGTGTTTGTTACAGCTTCAATTTGGCTTTTTAAAACTTCCCGAAGAATCTTATTTTGTGCCTGTCGTTCCTATAAAACTTGAACTTATCAATATTTTATTGCTTAATGCAGGTACTTTGTTCATATGCGTTTTAATGCTAATTATTCCATCATTAGTAGTATCTAAAATATCACCTATAAAAGCCATTCGGTTTGATTAAAAATTTAGAAGTTTAGGAGTCTTACCACAAAGACTTGGGAGTGTTAATTGTTATTTGTTAATCGTAAGGGTAGTTCTAAAAAATAAATTTTTCTTTTTAAAACGGAATTATGTATATTTATACTCGTTAAAACCTAATTTACAAAAAAACTATGGCGTTAAACATTTTCCAAACCAACAATAATAGTAGTGGTTTTGCTACAAAAAGTAAGAAAATGGCAAGAATGGGTGCTATTGGTGCTTTTTTTATCACTATAGCCTATGCTAGTTTTACGTGCATGTTTACAACTGATACCACCAATTTAATAATGGCCTTTAGTCTGCCCTTAACTTGTGTTGTGTTTTATGGTATAACTTACACCAAAATAAGCAGCAAAACCATTTACGAAATTTTGCTTTACTTTTTAATAGTTTCGGCATGTTTTACCATATTTATTGGTTATAAAATAAATTTTGAAGGTAATTATAGCGTCCTAATGATGGTTATATTAAACCTTACACTTTTCATCATTCCAACTAATAAAAAATTGTCAATCTATTTCGGAGTAGTTTTCATCTTTCTTTTAATTAGTTTATTACTTTCATCTCAAAATTATAGCTTTATATGGCTGATTATAACCTTGTTTTTGTTTTCATTTATCTTGAGTTTTATCTTAACCATGCAAAGAAGAAATCTAATCAGAACGATAGACAGTAATGCATCTATACTAAAATCTATTGCCAATACCACTAATGATGCCTTCTTATTAGTTGATTATTTTTCTAAAGAAATTAAAGATACAAATGAAAGAACTTCAAAAATTTTTAATCTTACCAATACCAAAGACCTCATAAAAACCAATTACCAATCGTTGTTTGCAGATGAAAGTTACATTCAACAAAATCGTACAGAAATTAAACAACAAATTACAGATTACGGCTATTTTAATGATGAAGTACAATTTAAAACAATTGATGGAGAAATTTTTTGGGGATATTTATCATTATCGCCTTTTAATGCTGCCAAAAACAACTATTATTTATTACAAATAAGAAATATTGACGCAAAGAAAAAGTTTGATGAAAAAATAGCAAAAAACAGTGCTAAGTACCGTTTCATCTTAGATAATTTAGATGAATTTATCTATTTGGCTAACTACTCAAAAGGTAGCATCCCCGATTTTGAATACGTAAGTCCTTTTATTGAAGAAATTTTTGGCATTAAACCCCACCAAAATGTTTCTCAAGAAATTCAGGAAAAAGTAGCTCAGCTTTATCATCCTGAAGATGTCCCTAAAATAAAATCAGAAAAAAATCAGTTTTTTAATGATAAAAAAGCTGCTGTGTTCAATTATCGAGTAAAACCACTCGGTAAAGATAAGTACATCTGGATTCAAGAAAAAGTATTCCCACGCTTAGATGAAAATGGCAATATCATAGAAATTTTAGGAATTCTAAGAAAAAAAGAAGATTGATTAACTAATATCTGAATAAAGTTAATGTGTGAATTATTAAAAAACCTCAATCTTTTTAACCTCATAAACTATTAAACTAACCTCAACCCTTTTATTTCCTTAATTTTGTCCTAATTATTTTTTATCCATGGCAAAAATAGGCGACATAGAACTTGGCGAGTTCCCACTTTTACTTGCTCCAATGGAAGACGTTAGTGATCCACCTTTTCGTGCATTGTGCAAAGAAAATGGTGCCGATTTAATGTACACCGAATTTATTTCTTCGGAAGGACTGATTAGAGATGCGGCAAAAAGCGTAAAAAAACTCGATATTTTTGAATACGAACGCCCTATTGGCATTCAGATTTTCGGAAACGATATTGAATCTATGCGTCAAGCAACAGAAGTAACCACCCAAGCCAACCCAGATATTATTGACATTAATTATGGTTGCCCTGTAAAAAAAGTAGCTTGTAAAGGTTCTGGAGCAGGTATTTTGCAAGATATTCCTAAAATGGTAAAAATGACTGCCGAAATAGTAAAGTCAACTCATTTGCCAGTTACCGTAAAAACCCGTTTGGGTTGGGACGAAAGCACCAAATACATTGTTGAAGTAGCCGAAAGACTACAAGATGTTGGCATACAGGCCATCTCTATACATGGCAGAACCAGAAAACAAATGTACAAAGGAGAAGCCGACTGGACCTTAATTGGCGAAGTAAAAAATAACCCAAGAATGCATATTCCTGTTTTTGGAAATGGAGATGTAGACACCCCCGAAAAAGCCATAGCAAATAGAAACAGATATGGTATTGATGGTGTAATGATAGGCAGGGCAAGTATTGGTTATCCTTGGATTTTTAATGAGATTAAACATTTTATGGCTACCAGAGAACATCTTGCTCCGCCAACCATAGAACAACGTATAAATGTTGCCAAACGCCATTTAGAAATGTCTATAAAATGGAAAGGTAAAAAATTAGGCATTGTTGAAATGCGAAGACATTATGCTAATTATTTTAAAGGAATTCCTCACTTAAAAGAATTCAGAATAAAATTAGTTACCGAAACTAATCCCGAAATTTTATTTCAAACCTTGGATGAAATTTCTACTGTATTGAGTTATTAAAGATGCTTTTTAGTAAGCACCCTTACCGGATACCAAGAAGCCAAAAAACCAATTATCAAAACAATAATGGTAATGTAAATAAAATCTAACAACTCTAATTTTATAGGGTAAAATTCTACCACACTACCCTCCAACCTTAATAAACCAAACTGTATTTGTAACCAACAAACAATAGCTCCCAACACCATTCCGGAAATGGCTCCGGCTAAATTTATAATCATTCCCTCCATAAAAAATAACCGCTTAATAGTTTTTCTGGAAGCTCCCATGGTACGTAAAATCCAAATATCTTTTTTCTTATCAATAATCAACATGGTAAGTGAACCAATAATGTTAAAAGAAGCAATTACCAATATAAAAGTCAAGATAAGGAAAGTAATCCATTTTTCAGTTTTGTTGGTTTTAAATATTAACTCATTCAGCTCATGTCGGGTTTTTACTACATAATCATCACCCAAAATAACTTGTATTTTTTCTTTTGCTTTTTCATGATTTACTCCTGGTTTCAATCCTAACTCTACAGATGATATTTTTCCTTCGTAAGAAAGTACTTTTTGTGCAAATCTTAAAGGTGTAACTACATATTTGGTATCAAAATCGGGATTTACAGAAAAAATACCTGTTGGAATAGCAAATTTTCGGGTAAACTCATCCGTTGGAATAAAAGCTTTTGCTAAACCTTTTTTCGGAACAATAATACTCACTTGTTCCACCACCATATTATGTAAATACAAAGACAATTTATCAGCAATTCCATAACCCAATACTATTTTATTGGAATCGTCGTTCATCACTTGTCCTTCAATCATTAATGTATCTAAACCGGTCATTTCATAAAACTGCGGTTCAACACCTTTTAAAGTAGCAATGGTTTGTTTCTCCATGTATTTCACCAACACTACATCCTCAACAGCATGATTATAAAATGCAACTTCATCTAATTGCAAAATTTTGTCTTTAGGAAAATCGGCCACTTCAAATGTTTTTCCTTTATTAGCTTCAATTTTTATATCCGGATCGAATGAAGCATAAAGCTTTTCCACCAAATCTTCCAGTCCGTTAAAAGCAGAAAGTACAATTACCAACGCCAACGTTCCTACAGCAATACCAAGCACCGAAATCCATGAAATAATATTAATAACATTATGCGATTTCTTTGCAATAAAGTACCTTTTTGCTATGTAAAACGGAAAATTCAACTATTGTTTTGTGTTGTTTTAAATCTTGTCGGCTAATTTACAACTTTTAAAATAAGTTAAATTCAAATCCAACAATTAATAGGTATTGGAATTTGAGTAACTTTGTGTTATCATTAATTAACTTCTTATGCTCAACTGGATAAAAAACCATAAAATTTCTTTTCTTGTAGCTTTTATAGGTGCTGCTGCCGGATATACCTATTGGTACTTTATCGGTTGCGAAAGTGGCTCGTGTGCCATTACTTCTGTTTGGTATAGAACGGCTGCCTATGGAGCATTTATGGGTTGGTTAGTGGGAGATTTTGCTAACGATAAATTTAACAAACAAGAAAATAAAACAGACCATGAATAAAATTTCCTATTTAGCGTATGCTGTTGCTCTTACAGCATTAATAGCTTGTGGTGATGAAAAAACTGAGACTAAAGAAGTTGAACAAAAAGAACTTACAGAACTACAAGAACGTGCCAAAACACTTTTTGGCGAATTACCCGAACTAGTAGATAATCCAGAAAACCCTATTACGGAAGAAAAAGTAATTTTAGGAAAACAATTGTATTTCGATGTGAGACTTTCAAAAGATAATACACAAAGTTGCAACACTTGCCACAACCTGAACACTTTTGGTGTGGATAACTTACCAACTTCGCCAGGAAATGATGGCAAAAATGGAACAAGAAACTCTCCAACAGTATTAAATGCTGCTCTACACACTTCACAATTTTGGGATGGAAGAAATAAAGATGTGGAAGAACAAGCTGGAGGACCAATTTTAAATCCTGTAGAAATGGCTATGCCAAGCGAAGAGTTTGTTATTGAAAGACTTTCAGAAATTGAAGAATACAAAGCACTTTTTGCTAAAGCTTTCCCCGAAGAGGAACAACCAATTACTTACAAAAACCTACAAAAAGCCATTGGTGCTTTTGAGCGTAAATTAATTACTCCTTCAAAATTTGATGATTATTTAGCTGGGAATGACGAAGCATTAAACGAACAAGAAAAAAGAGGTTTAGAAACGTTTATGACCACAGGCTGCATCACTTGCCACAGCGGAAATGCATTGGGTGGACAATTAATCCAAAAATTTGGTCTGTTTGGTAATTATTGGGAACTTACCAAAAGTGAAAAAATTGATGAAGGTAGATTTGAAGTTACCCAAAATGAAGCAGATAAATACTTCTTTAAATCACCATCACTTAGAAACATTGAAAAAACATATCCTTATTTCCATGATGGAAGTATGAAGAATTTGGATGAAGCTGTTAAGATAATGGCTAAATTACAACTGAATAAAGAATTGACTGATAAAGAAACCAATGATATTATTGCTTTCCTTAAAACCTTAACGGGGGATGTTCCTCAAGAATTTAAACAATAAAACCATGTACAAACTTAGCTTTATTGCCCTTGTTTTAGCTACTGCATTTTTTGCTTGTAGCGATGAAAAAACTACTGAAAAAGAAGTAGAAGTATCAACTGAAGAACAACCGAAGCAAATTGCTGAAGGTGTTGAAGAACTTACCATAGAAGAAAGTCAAGCTTACACACTAAAAGGACAAGAAATTGCTCAACAAACTTTTAAGGCATTGAGCGGAAATTTAAAAAAAGCCATGAGCGAAGGTGGTGTAACCAATGCTGTTAAATTCTGTAATGTAAATGAAAGTGTTATTGTTGATTCGCTTGAAAAACATTATGATGTTAGCATTAAAAGAACCAGCCACAAACTACGAAATGAGAAAAACAAACCCAATGCTTCCGAACAAGAAATGATTGATTACTATCTGAACGATTCAAAAATTACCGAAGATTTATTTCCTGAAGTAAAACGAAACACCGATAATACAGTAAGCTTTTACGCTCCTATCCATTTACAACCGCTTTGTGTTACTTGCCACGGAACAGTTGGAAAAACGGTAAGCGAAACCGATTACAAATCTATTTTAGCACTTTATCCTAACGATAAAGCAGTTGATTTTAATATTGATGAATTTAGAGGAATTTGGAGCATCACATTTAAATAATTAATTTATCATGGCAACATTTAACGAAATTATTAATTCCAACCAACCTGTTTTAGTAGATTTCTTTGCTACTTGGTGTGGTCCGTGCAAAACCATGTCTCCAATTTTGGATGAGGTGGCAAAACAAGTTCAAGGCAAAGCCCGTGTATTAAAAATTGATGTAGATAAAAACCAACAAGCTGCAGCAGCATATCAGGTGAGAGGTGTTCCCACACTTATTTTGTTTAAAAACGGCAAACAGCTTTGGCGACAATCAGGTGTGGTAGATGCCAATCAGTTAGTGCAAATTATTAATCAACATAGCTGATACATATCTAAAAAAAGATGATTAGCTTTGGAGCCTGATTTTAAGGTTATTTTGAGTACTAAAACTAATGAGCAAGCATTACCGCATCATCTTCTTTCTTTTGTTAATTGGGTTTTTGTCGGCTCAAGCTCAGCAGTTGAATTTACCGCTCAACCGAGAGTTTAACTTGGTTAATCAAAAAGAATTTAATGCATTAGAAAATAATGTGCACACTTCTTTTCATCCTATTCTTCAATCAAAAGTAGCAACAGACAGCTTTTATTTGCTTAAAAACCATGAGCAAGATGCTTACCTTATCAATATAAATAAAACTTACTTAAAAGATAAATCGTGGTTTTCCAGAAAACTATTTCACGAAAATTTTGTGAGAGTCGATACAGGAGATTTTTACCTTACCATAGATCCTTTGCTTAATATAGAAATGGGACAAGATGGCGAAGATACAAAGCAAGACCAAACACTTTATGTAAATACAAGAGGAATTATTGCTAAAGGACATATTGGTGAAAAATTTTCTTTTCAAACCACTTTATATGAAAACCAAGCTGTTTTCCCCGATTATATGGCAGCTTATGTGCGTTCATCTAATGTTGTTCCCGGACAAGGAAGGGTAAAGCGTTTTAAAGATAATGGTTTTGATTACAACGCTGCAACTTCTTATATTTCTTACTCTCCTAGTAACCATTTTAACTTTCAACTGGGTAACGACAAACAATTTGTAGGTGATGGTTATCGCTCAATTCTGCTTTCGGATTATGCTTTTCATTATCCGTATTACAAAGCCACGGCTTGGTTTGGTAAAAAAAATCAATTTCAATATACCAAAGTAAATACCGGATTATCAAGTCTCCAAAGAAGAGAACAAGGATCAACTCCCGAAGAATTATTTATGCGTAAAAGCATGTCAGTACATTATTTAAGTTGGATAGCTACCAAATGGCTTCATTTAGGATTTTTTGAATCAACAATATGGCAAACAGAAGACAGCAGTGGCACAAAACCTTACAATTTTATGCAGTTAAACCCTGTATTATTTGCGAATACGTTGGTTACAGGTTTTGATGGTAAAAACAATTCTCAATTGGGGCTTAACGCAAAAATTAAATTGCCAATCAACACCATTCTTTATGGTCAGTTGTTGTATGATGGAAATAAAAATCATACTAAAACAGGTTATCAGGCAGGGATAAAGTTTTTTGGCATTACGGGATTAACCTTACAAGCCGAATATAACCATGTAGAACCCTACACTTACAGCAATGCTATTCCACTACAAAATTATTCGCATTTTAATGAACCTTTAGCTCATCCTTATGGAGCTAACTTTGACGAAATGGTTGGGATAATGAATTATAAATACAAACGATTATTTGTGCAAACAAAAATAAATTATGCTAAACTAAACTCTGAAGGAAATAACATATTTGTAAGCAACGAAAATACTATTTCAATCGTTCCGGAAACAGCAGATTTAATAAACCTTCAGGCACATGCCGGTTTTTTAATTAACCCAAAAAATAATATGGCGTTAATGTTAGGCATCTCCCAAAGAACACTAACAACTGATTTTGGAGGACATAAAACAAATTATATTTACTTTGCATTAAGAACTTCATTAAGAAATTTATACAGCGATATTTAATTATGGAAATCATTTTACCGATAATTACGTCTTTTTTGATTGTGTTGCTTGCAACACCATCCTTCATTACTATTGCTAAAATGAAGCATTTGTTTGACGACCCAACAGAAAGTAGAAAAATTCATAGTGAAAAAACACCTTCCATGGGAGGGATGATGATTTTTGCCGGAATACTCTTTTCGTTTTTACTTTGGTTGCCTATTAAAGAAATAGGGGTTATTAAATATCTTGTTCCTGCAATGTTAATTATGTTTTTTGTGGGAATGAAAGATGATATTATAGGAACAGCTCCTGCCAAAAAATTAGCTGCCCACCTATTTTGTGCTTTTATTATGGTGTTTATGGCAAATGTGAAGCTTACCAGTTTGCACGGTTTGTTTGGTATAAGAGAAATTCCTGAATATGCTGGAATTATGCTCTCAATCTTTACTTACATTGTTATCATAAATGCTTTTAATTTAATTGATGGAGTTGATGGATTAGCTGCAGGAGTTGGATTAATTGCTGCCTCTTTTTTCGGGTGTTGGTTCTATTGTGCCAATGATTGGATTTATGCTGTGCTTTCCTTTGCTATTGCAGGAAGCTTACTAGGTTTTTTAAGGTTTAACTTTAATCCTGCAAAAATATTTATGGGAGATTCAGGCTCGCTAACCATTGGATTTTTAATGGCAGTGCTAGCAATAGAAATGGTGGAATACAAAGCCACTGACTTACCTAATATTATACAAAATATTTCCAAACCCATTTTAGCCATGTCTATTTTGGTATATCCTTTAGTAGATACCATCAGGGTGTTTACCATCAGAATTTTAAGTGGGGTTTCTCCTTTTCGTGCCGATAGAAATCATATCCATCACAGATTATTAGATTTAGGGTTATCACACAGACAAACAGTAGTTGTTATCTATTTGTTTAATATATTAATAGTTGGAGGAGCAGTTTTTGCTCAACAATTCAATCCAAGTTACGCTTTTATTACACTTATAGCCTTTGTAATTCTATCTACTCAAATTCCTTTCTTATTTAAACTGAAAAAGAAAAAATGAGAGTACTCCTCTACATATTCTTATTATTAAGTGCTTTTCAATCTGTATTAGCACAAAATTTTAATGTTAATAACGAGCGTACTTTTGAATACCTATATTTAAATCATTTAGATACCGCTGTTGATTTTCACACCGCTATAAAACCCTACAATAAAAAAGAAGTTAATAAAATTATTCCTTACGATACTACCATTTCTCAACTTGAACTTACTACTTCAAAAGGTGTTGTAAACAAATTATTCAATCAACACCTTATCGAAAAACAAGGTAGTTTTTATTTTTCTGTAAATCCTATTGTTAACGCCATAAGTACCTTAGAAAAAGCTGATAATTATAGTGAAAACTTATTAGAAACCAGTGCAGGAATTCAATTACAAGCTGCTTTAGGCGAAAAATGGAGTGCCGAATTTGCTTTTCTTTACGATTATTCCACTTATCCGAGCCATATTGATGCAATGGTTCAAACCAAGCATATTAGTCCGGGGTATGGTTACTCTAAAAATGATGCATCTATATTTTCTCAAGGAAATTTAACCTTTACACCCAACGATGTTTTTACCATACAAGCAGGTTACGGCAAGCATTTTATTGGCGATGGCTATCGCTCACTTTTATTATCGGATGTTGCCAACAGTTATCCTTATTTAAAAGCTACTGCCAACATTTGGAAAATTAAATACATGGCTTTGTATTCCAATCATCAAGATATTCGTTTTACAGATGGAATTTACAACAATTACATGCAAAAGTTTGCTACTACTCACTATTTAAGCATGAATGTTACCAAATGGTTGAATTTAGGCTTTTTTGAAAGCATTGTTTTTCAATCTCAAGAAAAAGAATTTTACAGAGGCTATGATTTATCTTATTTAAATCCAATTATCTTTTTGCGTTCTACAGAATATGCCTTGGGTTCATCTGATAATGCACTAATGGGTGGAAGCATAAAAATGCGTATCTTAAAAAAATACATCTTTTACGGACAGTTATTATTTGATGAATTTTTGCTAGATGAATTAAAAGCAGGAAATGGTTGGTGGGCAAATAAATATGGAGTTCAAGCAGGATTAAAATTTATAGAGCCGCTTAACATTAAAAGATTGCGTTTGCAGTTAGAGTACAACGAAGTAAGACCATTTACTTACAGTTATTTTTATAGAAGCACCAATGTAAGCACACTTCAAAATTATGCGCATTTTAATGCTCCATTAGCTCATCCACTAGGAGCAAATTTTAAAGAAATAACTGTCTCAGCTTTTTATGCCAAAAAACGTTGGATTTTTGAACTGCACAGCACATTGGCAAAAGTAGGTTTAGATACCAACGGATATTCATTAGGTCAGGATGTTTACCAACCTTATAACAACCGTGAAGACGACTACGGATACTACACCCTCAACGGTTTAAAAACCAACATTATAAATAATACCGTAAAAATCTCTTACGTGCTAAATCCGAAATCGAACATGATTTTACAAGCGGGAGTCACCAACAGAACGTTCACGAATAATTATGCTGATCTTTCTTCCAACATGTTTTTTATTGGCTTAAAAACAGCCATTACCAATAGGTATAGTGATTTTTAAATTCCTGAAAATATAAGTTTTAATTTTAATTCCTACTTTCTTTCCTAATTTTTATGCAATTTTATAATTCATTGCATCCATCTCGTAAAACCTAAAACTTATGCAAAAATTAACGTCCAAATTTAGCTACATTTTTATAGTAGTTTTCCTAAGTGTTTTATTAATTAAATGTTCTTCTCCCACTAGTGTGTCTGACAATGAGAATACGCGTCAGCCCGTGTTGGTTTATGCCAAAGGCGATGTGTATAAAGCCGAATGGAAAAAAGTAGATTCGTTAGAACAAAACGGCTTAACGAAATCTGCTCTTATTGAAGTAGAAAATATTGCCAAAAAAGCTGCTGCTGAAAATAATCATGAACAAATTGTAAAAACACTTATCGTAAAAGCTAAGTTGCAAAGTTATGTAGAAGAAAATGCTTTTGTAAAAACCCTCAACGAATTAGACAGTGTTGCTAAAACGGCTGAATACCCATTAAACCCAATGCTTCATTCTATTATTGGCGAATTGTATTGGATGTATTACCAAAATAACCGTTGGAAATTCTATAATCGCTCGGCTACTACCAACTTCGAAAACAGCAACATTGCTACTTGGGATTTGAAAAAAATTACCACCGAAACCATTAAACACTACCAACTTTCCATTAAAAATATCGATAGCCTAAAAAGAACACCTATTGAAACTTTTGATGAAATTATTATCCATAAAAATGGTAGAAAATACCGTCCTAATTTGTATGATTTTTTAGCCCATCGAGCCATCGATTTTTTTATGAACGAAGAACCCAGCATTACCAAACCGGTATATGAATTTGCGTTGGACGATTCTTCTTACATTATGCCCTTTCCTACTTTTTCTAAATTAAAAATTTCATCAAAAGATTCGCTTTCATTAAAATATTATGCATTGCAAACCTTGCAAAATCTAACCAATATTCATATTAATGATACCAACCCGAGTGCACTAATTGATGTAGAATTGAAGCGATTAAAATTTGTGAAAAGTCATGCAGCTTTCGATAATGCTGATACGCTTTATTATGAAGCACTAGCAAAACTATATTTACGTTTTCCTGAAGATACTTCTACAGCTGAAGTAGTTTATGAAATGGCAAAAGTGTATCAAGCTCGTGGAAATGCTTTTAACCCAAATGAACCAGAAAAATACAAATGGGATTTACAAACTGCCATGAATATGTGCAAAAATGCCATTAAAAAATATCCTGATACTTACGGAGCAGATTTATGCAAGCAGTTAGAAAATGAATTGAACAAAAAATCCTTAAACGTAAAAACTGAAACTGCCAATATTCCTAACGAACCGTTAAAAGCATTGATTTCCTACAAAAACTTGGATACCGTTTTTCATAAATTAGTAAAGGTTGATTATAATGATTTTAAGAAATGGAATGAGAATAATGATAGCGGTAAAAGATTAGAAAAAATACTTGCTTCTAAGCTGATTAAAGAATGGAAAACGACATTGGTAAATGATGGCGATTATAGAGAACATTCAGGAGAAATAAAAATAGACGCCTTAGAAAAAGGATTTTATATCTTACTGACTTCCACTACTAATGCTTTTCATTTTGATAAAGAAGCCGTTGCCATTTCTCCATTTTGGGTAAGCAATATCAGTTACTTGACTAGAAGAAACACCAATGAATCCATGGAATTTTTTGTGATGGACAGAAATTCAGGGAAACCCTTACAAGGTGTTTCGGCAAAATTGTATTATCAAAAATACAACTACATGTTCCGTAATTATGAATGGAAAACCTTAGCCACCAAAACTACCGATGCTAACGGATTCTTTAGTGTAGGAAGCAGCAAAGATTATCGCAATTTTTATGTCGATTTTTCTAAAGGAGACGATAGACTAAATACCGAAGACAGCTATTATCAATATCATTATTATGAGGATAATAAAACCCAAACTAGTACTATATTTTTTACTGACAGAGCCATTTATCGTCCGGGGCAGACGGTTTATTTTAAAGGAATTGTGTTGGAAACTGATGCCAACAAAAACAATAAAATCAAAACAAATTTTAAATCAACGGTTACTTTTTATGATGTAAATAATCAAAAAGTGGCTGATTTAAAATTAACTACCAACGAATACGGTACATTTAGCGGTTCTTTTATTGCTCCCAACAACGGACTAAACGGACAAATGTATATTTCCGACAGCTACGGCTCAAAATACATTTCGGTAGAAGAATATAAACGTCCGAAATTTGAAGTGAAGTTTGAACCTATAAAAGGTACTTACAAATTAGAAGAAAATGTGAATGTTGTAGGTAATGCCAAAACTTACTCAGGAGCTGCATTAGATGAAGCAACAGTAACTTATCGTGTGGTAAGAAATGCTTCTTTCCCTTATTGGTGTTATTACCGTTGGGGATATTGGCCTCAATCTGCCGAAATGGAAATAACCAATGGAACTACCACCACCGATGACAATGGTGAGTTCAAGATTGATTTTATTGCCAAGGCAGATAAATCTATCAATAAAAAGTATTCTCCTACTTATTCTTACACTATTTATGCTGATGTAACTGATATTAATGGAGAAACACATAGTTCAACCACTTATGCAAGAGTAGGTTACAAAGCCCTCAACATCAATATTGGTATTACAGAAAAACTCAACAAAAATGGTGTGGACACTATTGATTTTACTACTACTAACCTCAATGGAGAGTTTGAAGCTGCGGCAGGAAATGTAAAAATTTGGTCGTTGAAAATGCCCACCAAAATTTATAAAAAACGCTATTGGAACAAAGGCGATGTACATTTAATGAATAAAAATGAATTTGAAAAACATTTTCCAATGGATGAATTTGAGGAAGAAAACAACGTGTATAAATGGGAAAAGAATATCAAAGTTTATGACCATGATTTTAACACCGCCAACAAAAAATCGCTTCGTCTGTTTAAGCTCCCAGAATGGAGTTCGGGATGGTATGTAATGGAAGCCATTACCAAAGATAAATTTGGTCAGGAAGTGAAAGAAATTAAATATTTCAATCTTTTTGGTGAACAGGAAAAACATCCTTCAACCAATGATATTGCTTGGTTTACCCCGCTAAAAATTAATGGCGAACCGGGCGAAAACGCATCATTTTTAATAGCTACGGCCGCCAAAAATGTAGAAATCTTATACGAAATAGAACATAAAGGAAAAATTGTGGAACAAAAACGCATTCAACTAAGTGTTGGTCAGCAAAAAATTAGCATCCCTATTTTAGAAAAATACAGAGGAAATTTCCATGTGCATTTTATGATGGTAAAACATAACCGACACTTTAATTTTACAAGTACGGTTACTGTTCCGCACACCAACAAACAATTGGATATTGAATTTGAAACTTTTAGAAACAAACTATTACCAGGACAAAAAGAAGAATGGAAACTAAAAATTAAAGGTAAAAAAGGAGAAAAAGTAGCTGCTGAAATGGTCGCAGCTTTATATGATGCTTCGTTGGATGCTTTTCGTCCGAATTACTGGGGATTAAATGTACATCATTATGATTACAGTCAGCGTTATTGGCAAAATAACAATGGTTTTAGCGATAAAAATGCTCAATTGTTAGCCAAAGAATGGAATCCGTATTTATATAACCAAAAAGCCATTTATTACGATCAACTCAATTGGTTTGGATTTAACTATTATCGATATAATTATGGATATTATAAGAACAGTTTGTATTCCGTTTCTGCTACAGGAGATGTAATGGAAGAAGAAGTAATGATGGACGCTGTTACCATAAGTGAAAATTCACCAAAAGGAAAAGTAATGTCCAAAAAAGAAAGGTCTGAATCACCCAACAGATCAAGTAAAGATGATGAAGATAAAAATATGGATGAAACAGTTATTTCACAAACATTGGCAGGTGGTGAAAAATTGGCGGAGCAAAAACAAGACAATTCGGGTGGCTTGGATGAGGTAAAAGCTAGAAGTAACTTTAATGAAACTGCTTTTTTCTATCCTCATTTGGAAACCAATGACAAAGGTGAAATCATCATTAAATTTACTATTCCGGAAGCCTTAACCAAATGGAAATTTATGGGATTGGCTCACACTAAAGATTTAAAAACAGGCATGATTTACGAAGAAACGGTTACGCAAAAAGATCTGATGGTTTACCCGAATGCTCCTCGTTTTTTTAGAGAAAACGATAAAATGACTTTTAGCACAAAAATTACCAATCTTTCTGAAAAAGATCTTGAGGGAGAAGCTAAAATCTTTTTCTATGATGCCCTTACCATGAAAGCAATTTCAGATAAATTGCTAACGAGTAAAGAAACCAATACCTTCTTCGCTAAAAAAGGTAAAAGTACATCTGTAAGCTGGGAAATTAATATCCCGGAAGGTTATGGAGCTATTACTTATAAAGTTATTGCAAAATCGGGCAACTTTACCGATGGTGAAGAAATGGCTATTCCTGTATTAACCAACAGAATGTTAGTAACAGAATCACTTCCACTACCTGTTAGAGGTAAAGGAACGACCAATTTTAAATTCAATAAATTATTGGCTTCTGGGACTTCAAGCACTATGAAAAATCATCGGTTAACCTTAGAATTTACTTCTAATCCGGCTTGGTATGCCATACAAGCATTGCCTTACTTAATGGAATATCCATATGAATGTGCCGAGCAAACTTTTAGTCGCTTTTATGCTAATTCTATTGCTACACATATTGCGAACTCCAATCCAAAAATAAAAAATGTATTTGAAAGCTGGAAAAATAGTACGCCCGAAGCATTTTTATCTAATTTGGAGAAAAATCAGGAGTTAAAAGCCTTGTTATTGGAAGAAACCCCTTGGGTATTAAATGCTCAAAATGAAGGGGAACGCAAAAAACGTGTAGGCTTACTATTTGATTTAAATAGAATGAGTAATGAGTTGGGTAGAGCAGAAATGAAATTGCAACAGTTGCAAGTTTCCAATGGTGGTTGGACCTGGTTTAAAGGCATGCCCGAAAGCAGATACATCACACAACATATTGTAACCGGAATGGGACATTTAGACCATCTAGGTGTAAAAAATATTCGTGAAGATTACAAAACCTGGAATATGATACAAAAAGCAGTGTTGTATTTAGATAACCGCGTGAGAGAAGATTATGAATGGCTGAAAAAACACAACGTAGATATGACTAAAGACCATTTAAACTATGAAATCATTCAGTATTTGTATGCCAGAAGTTATTTCTTATCGGATGTGGAAATCAGTTCTCGCAATAAAGAAGCATATAATTATTACCTAAAACAAGCCAATGATTTTTGGTTGACAAAAAGTCGCTACATGCAAGGAATGATAGCATTGGCTTTACATAGAAACGGTCAACCAAAAACAGGCATCCACACTGAACAAAAAATTATTGCTTCACTTAAAGAAAATGCCATTTTACACGATGAACTGGGCATGTATTGGAAAGATAACATTAGCGGTTATTATTGGTATCAAGCTCCTATTGAAGTTCAAGCATTATTAATTGAAGCTTTTGATGAAGTTGCCAATGATGCTGAGAGTGTAGAATCTATGAAAGTTTGGTTATTAAAACAAAAACAAACGCAAGATTGGCGAACTACCAAAGCTACTACCGAAGCTTGTTATGCTTTATTATTAAGAGGAACTGATTTATTGGCAAGTGATGAATTGGTGGAAATAAAAGTAGGAAATACCATTATAAACCCTAAGAAAATGGACGATGTAAAAATAGAAGCCGGAACAGGTTATTTTAAAACTTCGTGGAGCAAAACGGAAATTAAACCCGAAATGGGCAACATTACCGTTACCAAAAAAGATGAAGGTGTAGCTTGGGGAGCCATGTATTGGCAATATTTTGAGCAATTAGACAAAATTACCACACACGAAACGCCATTAAAATTGAGCAAAAAACTATTTGTACAACGCAATACCGATGCAGGACCTGTAATTGAACTGATTAAAGAAGGTACTACCTTAAAACCAGGTGATAAAATTAAAGTACGTATAGAATTGCGTGTTGATAGAAACATGGAATACGTTCACATGAAAGACATGCGAGCAGCAGGTTTTGAACCTATTAATGTTTTCTCTGGTTATCGTTATCAGGATGGATTAGGTTATTATGAAAGTACTAAAGATGCGGCTACCAACTTCTTTTTTGATTATTTACCTAAAGGAACTTATGTATTTGAGTATCCTTTAAGAGTTAATATGAGTGGAGATTTTTCTAACGGAATAACAAGTATTCAATGTATGTATGCTCCTGAGTTTACTTCTCATTCAGAAGGAATTAGGGTGTTGGTAAAATAATTATTTAACATTAATTTTGAGCAAGACTATATAACAATATCATACCTTTAACCACATAGAATTTATATGGTTAATATTAAATTGTTACAACTATGCAAATAGAATTTATCCTTTACGTTGCCGACCAAGAAGAAAGTAAACATTTCTATGAAGAATTATTAAGCCTAAAACCGTCATTACATGTTCCGGGTATGACTGAATTTCAACTTTCAGAAACAACCAAGCTAGGCTTGATGCCCGAAAATGGAATTGCCAAAATTTTAGAAAACGCAACACCTCATCCTAACACGGGGAATGGTATTCCTCGTTGCGAGTTGTATTTAAAAGTAAAAAATGCTAAAGAATATATGGAAAGAGGAATACAGCTTGGTGCAAAATTGATTAGTCCGATGCAACAAAGAGATTGGGGAGATAATGCAGGTTATATTGCCGATGCAGATGGACATGTAATTGCTTTTGCAGAAAAATGAAAACGATATGTTTCGTTTTATAACTATTACAAAGAAGTAATTTCTGCAATTAAGTTCACTTTCGTTTTTATTGAATTAGAAATTAAACAAGCTGCTTCTGATTTTTCTAAAATGCGTTCTGCACGTTCTTTTTTAGATGCATCATTTATAACTAAACGAGCTTTTAGGTTTACTTCTGTCATTAAAAATTTACCATCTACTTTATCTAAAACTCCTTCTGCATCACAATCAAAACTTTTAAATTCTAATTTAGAAAATTCAGCTATAGCCAAAAAGGTCGTCATAAAACAACTTAACACTGATGCAGTATAAAGATGTTCCGGACTCCAAATTCCAGGTATACCTTTATCAAATTCGGGTGGCGTTGCTACTTCAATTTTTGTAGGCAATTCTGGAGATTCCATTATGCCTTTTCTGCCTTCGTTCCATTTTAGGAAAATATTATAACTGTGTTTGTCCATATTATTGTATTTATTTTTTATCCATTTCTACTACAAAAATTCCTCGTATATCACCTTCAGCATAACTTGTGGCTTTATCATTTGGATATAATTTTTTGATATTAGCTAAAGTTTCAGTGTTTATTTGTTTTTCGGGAATTCCATGGCATTTTAAGCATGTTTGATTAATCTCTATAGGATAATATCCTACCGTTTTATTCTCCATTTCTGTAACTTTTGGAGGGTATTTTTCACCATTAGCTTTTGCAATTCTCCAACCGTCAATATATGCTATTTCTTCTGTATTTGCTGTATTTATAGGGTTTCTTGGTTTGTCAGAAACACGTTTTACTTTTGCATTTAATACTACTGCCATACTATCAGTAATAGGAATTGCTCTTGTGTTACAAAATTCAACCGCTCCTGCTGCACCTCTCTCTTTTACAGCTTTCATCAAATTTTTGCCAATGTTGGATTTGGTTTCATTAACAATATTTCTACCTAAATCTTCATAGCTTAAATCTGTTTGAACACTTGCCGGAGATTTTTTAAACTCTTCCCACTTAGCATACCACTCATCTGATGAAACATCGTTATCGTACAAATACTCAGCTATTAACTGTAAATCTTCCTCTTTAAAACTCATTTTAGGCATTAAGCCAAAATTTCTCACTGCACCCGGCATTATGGAATTTTCTTCGGTGGGATTATTAATAAAATTAATAATTGCAACTACAAATTCTTCTTTTGTGGTCTCATCATAATAATGCTCTCGAACTTTAAACAATGGAGGTGCAACGCGGCTTTCTCCCATATCGGGATTATGACAATTGAAGCAATTAGTTCTTAATAAGGACAGAACTCTATCCTCATTTACAGATTGGTTATTAATTACTAATAGATTATCTTCTTCCTTGATTACAGTTTCATCATGATGTTCATGGTTTTCATGGCTTTCTTCCTGCTTACAAGCAATAAAAGAAATGGCAATGGTGATTATTAAAAATATTTTTTTCATATATATTTTTTATTTGATTAGACTAATTTTTTTACGGAACACTTTATTGTTGCTATTAATTTCGAAAAAATAAATGCCAGAAGGTTGTTCTTGAAGATCAATCACTGTTTCATTGTGGTTGATATTACTTTTAAAAGTGATACACTTTCCGGAAAAATCATATACTATTATAGATGAAATTACTACCTCTTTTCCCATTTTAACACTTACCTTATCAGCAGCTGGGTTTGGGTAAATAAGTAATTCATTATTGTCAATATTAACTTCTTCAACATTTACACTTGTAGGACAATCCACTACAAACTGCCCCATCATACCATCATCTTCATGAGTTAACATGTGGCAATGATACATGTACATTCCCATTGAATCACAAAATGACTCAAATTTAGTGATGAATTTAATGGTTTGTCCTGGTCTTACAAGCACCACATCTTTTCTTCCTGCTAAATGTGGCGGTGGAGCAGCCCCGGCAATTTCAGTAATATAAAACTGAACATCATGAATATGAAAAGGATGCGCTATGGGCGATTGATTGGTTAATGTCCATATTTCTATATTGTCTAAAGGGATATGGTAATTAACAACCCCCATATTATAGCTTGTATTATTAATAAGAAAAGGTCCTTGAATAGCTGTTGGCCCCATATTAACTGGCGTAAATGTTAATGTTCTAAAATCATCAGCACTAGCTATTGACCAAGGAGTATTTGTTGTTAATGTTAAAGGGATAGTGGTTACAGGGTTTATAGTTGGAGTTACAACAGAAAAACTCATTAATGGAAAGTCAGCTCCGTTTAATGGATTTAAGGTATATCCCGGAATGGTTTGTCCTGCTCCCATACCAGGCTGAAGAGCTCCATAAATACCATTAGGTAATTCTGAAGCAAAACTCATTAAATTGATATTTTGACCTGTCATTCCTGAAAAATCTACTAAAATTTCAGCACGCTCACCAGGTGATAACATTAATCTGGTCAACTGAACTGGAGCATCTAATAAACCTCCATCTGTAGCTATTTGGTAAAAAGATAAGTTTCCTTGTAATCCGATATTTAAAATTCTTTCTGATGAAGCATTTAACAGCCTAAAACGAACTACTTGGGCTGGTGTTGGCAAATAAGCATCTATTGTTCCGTTTACCATAAATGCACTATCAGCAGCATCATGAACTACAATTTGTTTATTCGCGTCAAAACTTTTTGATTGAAGTACTAAAGGAAAATCATCAATACCGTATTTTCTTGGTAATATTAATGCTGCTTCTATAGTATCCCTAACTATTATCATCCCTGCTGCACCTAGTGTTGCATGCAAATTAGTCATGTGATGCATGTGTGGATGATACCAATAACTTGCTGCATGATCTCTCACTTTAAAAGATGGTTTCCAAATGGTATCTGGTGGAATTACAATATATGGTCCTCCGTCATTTTTTGCTGAAACATGAAGTCCATGCCAGTGAATAGTGGTGGTATCCATTAATTGGTTATGTACATTAAGTTGGATAGAATCTCCTTGGTTTAGAAATAATGTTGGTCCTAAATAATTAGTATTTACTCCAAAAGTATTGGTAGTAAATCCAGTAAAAAACACTTTATTGGTGTCTAACAAATTTAAGTTAAATGTAGTACCAGAAAGTGTATCAGGAATGGCTAATAGATTCTGTGCGTTTACATTAACCAACAATCCAAAAACTATTGAACCTAAAATAAGTAATGATTTTTTCATAAGTAAATATTTATTGTTTTTTATTTTTATTGATGGTGTAAAAAGATAACAAGGTGACCCCTATTGTAATTCCTATTCTAAAAAGCATTGCACCTATTGTTTTTTCTTCATGAATTCCTCCTGAATTTATATAAAACAAAAAAGCTATAAATGCTGCTAACAAAACCCCTATTACAACTGACAATAAAAGAAATGTTTTTCTGAATTTTATAAAATTGGCATAAGCAGCAATTAAATAAATTATACCACAAATTAGATTAGCATACACAATAAACAACACATAATTTCCCTCTTTTTCTCTAATGCCTAACCAACCGAAAATAATTGAAAGTATTAGGAAAATAGATAGCCCTCCAAAAAATGTAAGTGCAATTGAGTTCGTTATTCTTAATATATTTAACATCCTAATTTGCTTTTCTGTTTAAGCAAGAGCTTGTTTTCTTTCCATCATTTTTAAGATACCATTTAACATGGTTTGTCCATCTTTTACTAAATTGGATTTATTTCCCGACAACTTCCATTTTAGCACTACCATTCGCATACTTCCCATAATCATGGTTGCTGCCACACTCGGACTCAACACTTTTTTAAAACAACCTTCTTCCTGTCCATTTTTAATAATTCTTGTAATATTTTCATGCATTAGATCCATCATTTCGCTAAGTTTACCACTCAATTCATTATTAAATTGAAAAATACCCTCAGAAAAAATCACACTTACAATGGCTGGGTTTTGAACAAAAGTATTTAATTGATTATTGAATACATCCCTCAAGATTTCACAAGGAATTTTAGATTCATTAGCAGTAATTTTATTTATTTTTTCTTTCATACCAACAATAAAGTAAGAAAGCATTCCCATCATAATTTCATTTTTACTCTTAAAATGACGATACAATGCTGCCTCTGACAACTCTAAATCGTTAGCTAAATTTTTTATAGTAAGTTCTTGAATACCATGTTTATCAATACGTTTGGTAGCAGCTTCTATAATTTGTATTTGTCTATCAGAAAAAGTCAATTAAAAAATGTTAGTTAGTATTCACTTACAAAAATAGTTATTATCTTAACACAAAAATATTTATCCCATTTATTTTAAACATAAATTCGATTATTCTTTTGATTTCAAATCTCTTTCTGATAAGAAATCACATCCAACGCTCTGCCAAATTTAATTCCTATATTTTTAAGATGTCCGCATTTAAAATAGCCGCAACGTTCAAATAATTTTAAACTTCCTACATTTTCCGAGGTAATTACCCCTACTAGATTTTTTAATCCTAAGTTTTTAGCCGTTTTTTCCATAAAAGATAAAACCTCAACACCAATTTGTTTACCGGTAAATTCTGGCTTTATATACAAGGTTACTTCGACAGAAATATCGTAAGCTTCTTTTTTACGAAACTGCCCTAAATAACAAAAACCAGCAATTTTATCATCAGATAGAATAACAAAAGATTGATAAATTGGATGTTCTAAACAAAGCGTTTGCTCCATCTCCTGCTCGGTAACAGCTTGTAAATGAAAAGTTGCTGTAGAATTTTCTACATAATAATTATAGACAGCCGTTACTTCTGTTAAATCCGATTTTTTAATTGACTTAAAGGAGATCTTCATATATAGCTATTTATTTTATTAAATCGGTCATATGAAATATACCATGTTATCTTCATCACTGGTTGTGTGCTTTTGCACATGGCTATTTCATATTGCCAAAAGTAAAATAACTTTTGGAAAGTTTAAACTGAATTATTCTATATTATAATACCTATCTATTATCTATATAATAAATTAGTTATCCTTTGTATATTTTTATATATTTGTCTAAATTTTAAACAATATCTCATGAAAAAAATAATTATCCTAGGTTCTTTTGTAGCCATCTTCTTAGCTTCATGTGGTGAGGCTACCAATAGTAAAAAATGTGATGCATCTGAACTAGTTAGTGCGGCAACTTGTCTTTGCGACTTATACAATCAACTTGATAACTCAGATCATTTATCTGATGCAGAATATGATGCATTGAATGATGAAATTGATAAATTTAATGATGCCATTGATAAAGCCTGTCTCTTATACACATCTGACGCTGCCGACGAATAGAGAGGTGTAG
>OJFR01000147.1_pt1 | contig 23757 bp, 14 predicted proteins | sample 1594121 | NCBI WGS metagenome assembly OJFR01 (sample SAMN05416812, study PRJEB24817) | seawater metagenome | isolation source: Sea water | place: Canada:Atlantic | collected 2013-07 | reverse complement strand
CCACCCAGCACGACGAAGACGTGTCCCAGGCAGATCTGAAAGAAGCCGTCATGGAGCTGATCGTCAAGCACGCCCTGCCGGCGGAGTTGCTGCACAAAGATACCCAGTTCCACATCAACCCCACCGGCAAGTTCGTGATCGGCGGCCCGGTTGGCGACTGCGGCCTGACCGGCCGCAAGATCATCGTGGACACTTATGGGGGCATGGCCCGCCACGGCGGCGGCGCCTTCTCCGGCAAGGATCCGTCCAAGGTGGACCGTTCCGCAGCCTACGCCGGCCGTTACGTGGCCAAGAACATCGTCGCAGCCGGCCTGGCCGAAAAGTGCGAGATCCAGGTGTCCTACGCCATCGGCGTTGCGCAGCCAACATCGATCTCCCTGAACACCTTTGGCACTGGCAAGATCAGCGACGACAAGATCATCGAACTGATCCGCCAGAACTTCGACCTGCGTCCGTATGCGATCACCAACATGCTGGACCTGCTGCACCCGATGTACCGTGCAACAGCGGCCTACGGCCACTTTGGTCGCGAGCCTGTTGAGATGACCGTTGGTGGTAAGACCTTTACCTCCTTCCCTTGGGAGAAAACTGACCGGGCTGCTCTGTTGAAGGATGCCGCTGGTATTTGAGCTGTATCGGGCTTGGGTTAGCTCGCCAATGTTAGTGGTGGCGGCGCTGAGGGACCCCTTTCATGGACACGCTACAAGCACGTCCGTGTGCGCTTGGGGTCGGCCATCCATGGCCTCCCACAGTCCATGAAAGGGGTCCCTCACCACCGCTTCGCATTGTGGTGAGGGCTTCTCGAGACAAACGGAATGAACGTTTTAAGTCTCCAGCCGTAGTTTCGACGGAGACGGTTTTAAAGGCCAATTTGATGGCCTTGGTCGTACAAAGACGGCGATCACCAAAAGTTTAACGAGGCGGTGGGGGGATTCTCTCCCCGGAATGTGGGAGGCCAAGGATGGCCGACCTCAAGCGCACATGGATGTGCTCGTAGCGTTTCCGGGGAGAGAATCCCCCCACCGCCGACGCACCAAAATCCAAGGCCAGGGGACCAAAGCCCCAAGCCAACAGATCAAAAACGGGAGAACACCATGAGCACTCCAGCAGAAAAACTGAAGCAATCCGATGACTTCAAAGTTCGCGACATATCACTGGCGGCCTGGGGCCGTAAGGAAATCAACATCGCCGAAGGCGAAATGCCCGCACTGATGGCCCTGCGTGAGAAGTACAAAACCGAGCAGCCGCTGAAAGGCGCCAACATCATGGGCTGCATCCACATGACCATCCAGACCGCCGTGCTGATCGAAACACTGGTTGAGCTGGGCGCTACAGTGCGCTGGTCATCGTGCAACATCTTCTCGACCCAGGACCAGGCAGCCGCCGCTATCGCCGAGAGTGGTGTCCCTGTTTTCGCCTGGAAGGGTGAGACCGACGAAGAATACGACTGGTGCCTCGAGCGCACCGTTGGCGCCGACGTCGATGGCTGGGAACCCAACATGATTCTGGACGACGGCGGCGACCTGACGGCGCTGCTCCACGAAAAGTATCCGGAAATTCTGGCCAACTGCCACGGCGTGACCGAAGAAACCACCACCGGTGTACACCGCCTGCAGGAAATGCTGCGAGACGGCAAGCTGAAGGTGCCGGCCATCAACGTCAACGACGCAGTGACCAAGTCCAAGAACGACAACAAGTACGGCTGCCGCCACAGCCTGAACGACGCCATCAAGCGCGCCACTGACCACCTGCTTTCCGGCAAGAAAGCGCTGGTCATCGGCTACGGCGATGTGGGCAAGGGCTCTGCCGCTTCCCTGCGTCAGGAAGGCATGATCGTGAAGGTCACCGAAGCCGACCCAATCTGCGCCATGCAGGCCTGCATGGACGGTTTCGAAGTGGTGTCGCCGTACCTCGATGGCGTCAACACCGGAACCGAAGCAGGCGTCGACAAGGCGCTGTTGCAGAACACCGACTTGCTGGTAAGCACCACCGGCAACATGAACGTGTGTGATGCCAACATGCTCAAGGCGATCAAGAGCGGCGCGGTGGTGTGCAACATCGGCCACTTCGACAACGAAATCGACACCGCCTACATGCGCAAGAACTGGGAATGGGACGAGGTCAAACCGCAGGTGCACGTGGTGTATCGCGACAAGGCCGCCAACGACCACCTGATCCTGCTCTCCGAAGGCCGCCTGGTGAACCTGGGCAACGCCACCGGTCACCCATCACGGATCATGGACGGTTCCTTCGCCAATCAGGTGCTGGCGCAGATGTATCTGTTCGAGCGCAAGTTTGCCGACCTTCCGGAAGAGGCACGTGAAAAGGGTATCTACGTTCAGGTTCTGCCAAAACATCTGGACGAGGAAGTGGCCCGCGCCATGGTGGAAGGCTTTGGTGGCGTGATCACCAAGATGACGCCGGAGCAGGCGAAGTATATTGGTGTACCGGTCGAAGGCCCGTACAAGCCGGAAAGTTACAAGTACTGATCAGGTAGCAGCATGGAAACCCAGAAACAGTTCAAACGCCGCTTCAGCTTTGAGTTTTTTCCTCCCAAGACCGACAAGGGCTGGGACAAGCTGCAGGGCGTGCGCAATACGCTGGCCGAAGTTGACCCGGATTTCTTCTCGGTCACCTTTGGCGCTGGCGGCTCCACCCGGGACCGTACCGTGCAGACGGTACTGGACCTGCACAAACGGGGCGTGTCCACCGCGCCGCACCTGTCCTGCGTGGGCGCCACCCGCAACGGCATTGCGGAGCTGCTGGATGTCTATCGCGACAACGGCATCAACCGCATCGTCGCCCTGCGAGGCGACATGCCATCTGGCATGGGCGCCGCCGGTGAACTGCGCTACGCCAATGAGCTGGTCAGCTTTATCCGCGAGTACAGCGGCGATACCTTCAATATTGAAGTCGCGGCCTACCCGGAGTTTCATCCCCAGGCCCGCACCGCGGAAGACGACCTGAAGAACTTCGCCCGCAAGGTCGAAGCAGGCGCCAACAGCGCCATCACCCAGTACTTCTTCAACGCGGACAGCTACTTCTATTTCATCGACCGTCTGGAGAAGATGGGCGTCACCATTCCGGTGGTGCCAGGCATCATGCCCATCGTCAACTTCTCCAACCTGACCCGATTCTCGGACATGTGCGGCGCGGAAATCCCCCGCTGGATCCGCAAGCAGCTGGAGGCCTACGGCGACGACAGTGACAGCATCCGCAAGTTCGGTGAGGAAATGGTCACCGAGATGTGTGCGAAACTGATTGCTGCCGGGGCGCCCGGGTTGCACTTCTATACCCTGAACCAGGCGGAACCGAGCCTGAGTATCTGGAAAAACCTGGGGATTGGTGAGCGGGAGAAGATCGCGTTTTAAGTTTTCACCGCTCTCCCCGACGCTCCCCCAACCCTCTCCCTCCATGGGAGAGGGTTCACCCCCGCCAACCATTTGATTTCCTGCATTTCTCCGCCTGATGGTCTAAAGTGTAGTGGTTGTAGTTCCACTAACCACCCCCGGGGAGAACTGGCTTGATCAGTCTGCATTTTCGGAGCGCTCCACCGAGCGCACGGGTGACAACAAGCAAAAACAGGAGATTGTATGAGCACCAAATGGCTTAAGACGGTTGGCGCAACATTGGCACTTACCGTTGCCGCAGGCACTGCCAGCGCAGAGACCCTGCGCGTCGTCACCGACCCCAGCTTCGTGCCGTTCGAAATGATGGACCAGGAAACCGGCGAAATGATCGGTTTCGACATGGAGATCATCCGCGAAGTGGCAGACCGTGCCGGCTTTGAGATCGACCTGAACACCATGGACTTCAATGGCATCATCCCTGCCCTGCAGACGGGCAACGTGGACATCGCCATCGCCGGGATTACCATCACCGAAGAGCGTGAGGAAATCGTTGATTTCTCCGACCCGTATTACGATTCCGGCCTGAGAATCCTGGTGCGCCAGGACAACGACAAGGTTGGCGAGATTTCCGACCTGGAAAGCGTGAAAATCGGCACCAAGATCGGCAGCACCAGCTACGACTACCTGATGAAAACGCTGGACGAGAATGACGGTGTAACGCCCTACCCAGGCAGTTCAGACATGTACATGGCGCTGATGTCAGGCGCCGTTGACGCAGTGTTCTACGATGCGCCCAACGTTGGCTACTTCGCCAGCACCCGTGGTGAAGGCAAGGTCAAAACCGTTGGCAAACTGTATGAAGGCCAGCAGTACGGCATCGCCCTGAAAAACGGCAGTGAGTGGGTGGATGACGTCAACGAAGCCCTGGCCTCCATCAAGGAAGACGGCACCTACAAGAAAATCTACGAGAAGTGGTTCGGCCCCATGCCGGAAGACATGTAAAACTGAAAACCACAGCCGGGGTGCACAACACCCCGGCTGGTAACTCCCCATCCAACGGAGACATCCACTGTGGAATTCCAGTTTCAGTTTGACTGGCAGGCAGCCATCAACGCCGTTCCTTATTTGCTCAAAGGTATTCCCTATACCCTGCTTATTTCTTTTGGCGGCCTCGCCATTGGTTTTGTGCTGGGCATTATTTTCGGCCTGCTGAGCATCAACAAAAAATGGTTTTTTCGCTGGCCCGCAACCGCGTATATCGAAATTTTCCGCGGCACCCCTATTCTCGTGCAGGTGCTGTTTATCTTCTACGGTCTGCCCGATCTGGTTGGCGGCCCGATTGACCCGCTGACCGCCGGTATCGCCGCTATTGCACTGAACTCCGGCGCCTATATTTCCGAAGTAGTCCGGGGCGGTGTGCAATCCATCGACAAAGGTCAGACCGAAGCCGGCCTGTCGCTGGGCCTGTCGCGTTCCCAGACTTTCTGGTCGATTATCTGGCCCCAGGCTTTCCGCCGCATGATTCCGCCCTTGGGCAATCAGGCGATTGTGAGTATCAAGGACACGTCACTGTTCTCGGTCATCGGTGTGGGTGAACTGGTTCGCCAGGGCCAGGTGTACATCGCCAACACCTTTACCGCCTTCGAGGTCTACTTCGTGGTGGCGATCATGTACCTCGCGATTACCCTCTCCCTCTCACTCGTGCTCCGCCTGATAGAGCGGCGCGGACTGGCTTCTGTCTGAAGGATAGGTACCCATGACACAGATCGTGCAAATGCAGGGCATGAACAAGTACTTCGGTACCCTGCATGTCCTCAAGGAAATTGACCTGACCGTTGAAGCCGGCGAAGTGGTGGTGGTTATCGGCGCCAGTGGCTCCGGCAAATCCACCCTCATCCGCTGCGTCAACGGCCTCGAAGAGTTCGAGTCCGGCAAGCTGATGGTCGACGGTAACGAGCTTGCCCCGAAGAGTGGCAACCCGAAAGCCCTGGCTGAAATCCGCAAGGAAGTCGGCATGGTGTTCCAGCAGTTCAACCTGTTCCCGCACCTGACGGTGAAAAAGAACATCATGCTGGCACCCCGAAAAGTGAAGGATGCGTCTGAGACCGTTGCCAACGCCACAGCCGAACGGCTCCTGAACCGCGTGGGCATTGGCAGCCAGGCCGACAAATTCCCAAGCCAGCTCTCAGGCGGCCAGCAGCAGCGCGTAGCCATTGCTCGCGCACTGGCCATGGAACCCCGGCTGATGCTGTTCGACGAACCCACCTCCGCCCTGGACCCGGAAATGATCGGCGAAGTGCTGGACGTGATGCGGGAGTTGGCCAAGGAAGGTATGACCATGATGGTGGTCACCCACGAAATGGGCTTCGCCCGGGAAGTGGCCGACCGCGTGATCTACATCCACGAAGGCCAGATTGTCGAGGAAGGCAAGCCGGCAGATGTCTTCGACAACCCGCAGAATGAACGCACCCAGGCGTTCCTGAGCCGGGTATTGGCGCACTGATTTCCCCACCCAGGCCCCCAAACCGGGGGCCTCATTCGCTCACACCCAGTTCTTATGGCAATTTTACGGGTAGCAACCTACCAATATCCCCTCCTGAACTCCCTCAAATAACCTCCTAAAAAATTACACTTTTTAACAATTAGAAGTGCAACTTTTCTAGGTTTATTAACGTTTATTAAGTTTAATAGCGGTGTTTGAGAAATGATCAACGGAGTTGTAGCGCGGATCGTTTTCTACCACCTATGGGCCTTCTCTGAAGCGCTTTACACGATAACAATGGGGGAGGATTCCCGTGCCAACAAACCAAGTGCGCCGTTTTCCGGCGATCATTTTCAGGCTTTTGCTGTGTCTCCTGGCTTTTCAGGTAAGTGCGCAAGCGTTGGCCGGTGAAACCTATTACACCGACACGGACAACGAAGACAATGCAGGCTCGGGCTCTGCCGACGGTGATGTGGATGTTCCTCTTAAGAATGCTAACGGCCTCCACCCCATTGAGTTCAATATCGAGGTCACCGGTGCGCAGCCAACCACCAGCGCCATCCTGACCATCAACGCCAACGATGTGGACGAAGAATCTGGAGAGAGCGACATCGTTTTCCTGAATGGAGTTGAGCTCGGGAAACTGTCCGGCGAGGACAAAACCGTCAGCACCACCCGATTTACAGTCGACCCCAGCATTATCCGAACAGGCAACAATCTGGTGGAAATCACCATCACTGATACGTCAGGCAGAGGCATCGCCTGGGAGCTAACCGTCGACTGGGGCCAGCTTCTGGTCGATGGTGGCTCGGAGGAAGATGCCGACACCACGGCATTCAACATCACCAATTACGGCATTGCCGATTCCATAGTCACCATGGATGTCGATGCCGTTATCGACATCAACACCACCGGCGACTATCGCGTGGAATTGAACGTTATTGACCCGGACGGTAACAATATCGGCGTTATCGCCGACACTTTTTCCGCAACGGCTGGCGAAACCCTGACCAAATCCTACAGCCCGACATACCAGCTCGACGAGCAAAGTGGCACCTACACCATCGAAGCGCTGCTGTTCTATGACGATGGCGGCTTCCCCGTTCAGCAGGACTTCAACTCTGTCAGCTTTACTCATGTAGAGACCCAGGGGCCGGAGCTACCGGGCACCGCAGACGACTCAACAATAGCAGCCAACCCCGCCTCCATTGTCGCGGACGGCGTTTCCACGTCCCTCATTACGCTCCAGGCCAAGGACGTTGCAGGTAACAACACGTCGGTCAGCGGTCAGACCGTTACATTCTCAACCACCAGCGGTACCCTTGGCGCCGTTACCGATAATGGTGACGGAACCTACTCAGCCACCCTGACATCCGGCACAACCGCCGGCAATGCAACGGTTACCGGCACCATTGACGGTGAAGCCGTTGTTGATAACGCCACAGTGACCTTCACGCCGGGTCCGGCATCGGCGGCCAACACCACGCTGACGGCTGCGCCACTGTCGATTACCGCCGATGGTGTAACGACTTCTACCGTGACGGTCCAGGCAATCGATGCCAATGGCAATGCCCTCACCTCCGGTGGCGATACCGTGGTGCTGGCAACCACCGCAGGCACTCTGAGCAACGTCACCGACAACGGAGACGGTACCTATTCGGCGACGCTGACATCGTCAACAACCGCTGAAACCGCAGCGATCACCGGCACGCTGAATGGCACCGACATAACCGACAACGCCAGTGTGGAATTCGTGCCAGGTGACGCCTCGACAGCAACATCCACCATTACGTCTACAGTGTCTTCCCTTACTGCGGATGGTGTTTCCAACACCCTTATTACCGTGCAAGCCAAGGATGCCAACGGTAACAACCTGACCACAGGCGGAGATACCGTTGCCCTGAGCTCAAACGCCGGAACATTGTCCAACTTCGCTGACAATGGCGATGGCACCTACACGGCTCTGCTAACCTCGTCCACTGTAAAAGGTACGGCTACGGTCAGTGGCACACTGAACGCGGCTTCGATCACCGATAGCGCCAGTGTCGCCTTTTTTGCGGGGCCAGCCACAGCCGCTAACACGACCATTACAGCCTCGCCATCACCCATTACGGCGGACGGCACTACAACTTCTACTGTGACGGTTCAAGCCGTTGACGCAAACGGGAACAGCCTCGATTCCGGTGGAAACGCAGTTGTCCTCACCACCTCTTTAGGCAGTCTTGGCCCGGTAACCGACAACGGCGACGGTACCTACACAGCCACATTAACCTCGTCTACCGAGGCCGGAACAGCGCTGGTGAGAGGTACTCTCGATGCCGCACAGATCAGTGATACGGCCAGCGTGGAGTTTGTGCCCGGCGATGCCAATGGCAGTCAGAGCACTATCGCTACTTCGTTACCGACACTGGTCGCGGACAGCAACACCCAGAGTGGTTTAACCGTTCAGGCCGTCGATGAAAACGGCAATGCCCTGACCAGCGGCGGTGACACCGTCATCCTGAGCGCGACGCTTGGCACCATTGGCAACGTGACGGACAACGGCGACGGCACCTACAGCGCCACGTTCACCTCTGGAAACACCACCGGCAGCTCGAACATCACCGGCACGATCAACGGCGTCGCCATCGGCAACACCGGCACGATCACTCTGGTTGAACGCCCCACTGTGGACAGCCTGCTGACCAACGACAGCACGCCCGAACTGACCGGTAGTGCAGTGGTCTTTTCCGGTGCTTCGCTGACCGTGAGTGTCAACGCCAGAACCTATACGGAAGGCGATGGCAATCTCACGCTGACCGGCAATAGCTGGACACTGGTCGTTCCAGCCAGTGCCGCGCTGAGTGACGGGCAGTATGAGGTAGTTGCGACCGTCACCGACTCCGCTGGCCAACAAAGCACCGACGTCACCACCGACGAACTTACTGTCGACGTCACCTTGCCCACCGTATCGCTGGACAACACCGCAGGGCCGGACAGCACCACCACCCCGGCCTACACCGTGGCCGGCAGTTGTAGTGCCGTGAATGACAGCCTTGATCTCGATATCAGCGATGCCAGCACAACTCTCTCCCGGACAGGCATTGCGTGTGCCGATGACGGCAACGGTGGGGGTTCATTCTCGGTGGTGTTTGATACAACCGAGCTCGACGATGGCCCGATCTCCATTAACGCGATTATCCGTGACACGGCGACCAATCAGGCCACCGACCAGGTGAACCTTGTGAAAGACGTCTGTTCACCGGACGACACCGTCTCTCGCTGTGACGAGGATGAAGACGGAGTGCCCGATGGCTTTGAAATTGCGGCCGGTACAGATTCTTCGGTCGCCGACTCCGACGGCGACGGTATTCCGGATGCGGAAGAGTTCGGTGGTGACCTGTCGAACCCCCGTGACAGTGACGGCGACGGCGTTATCGATGCGCTCGATACCGACAGCGACAACGACGGCATTTCCGACACCCAGGAACTGGGTGGGGACGCCGACAACCCGCGTGACACAGATGGCGACGGCCAGCCGGACTATCGTGACACCGACAGCGACAACGACCGGGTGCCCGATGTGGTGGAAACCCTCAATGGCCTGAACGATGCCGATGGTGACCTGATCCCGGACTACCTGGATACCGACAGCGACAACGACGGTATTCCCGATGCCCTGGAGAACGGCCTCTCAACCGGCGATGACAGCGATGGCGACGGCATTGACGATGCCTTCGACGTCAACGCCACCGGCGGCACCGACAGCAACAACGACGGTATTGATGATGACATCGTTGCCCTGCTCGACACCGACCTCGACGGTACCCTCGACATGCTCGACATCGACAGTGACAACGACGGCATTCCCGACAGTGTCGAAACCGACCTGCTGCCGCTGCTCGACAGCGATGGCGACGGCATTCATGATCGCTTTGATGTCACCAACACGGGTGGTACCGACGACAACAACGACGGCATTGATGATGCCCTGACCACCCTGGTGAACACCGATGGCGACCTCGTGCCGGACTATCGCGACCTCGACAGCGACAACGACGGCCTGACCGACGTTCGCGAAGCTGGAGGTGCAGACAGCGCTCCGGAAGATGGCCTGATCGACGATCCGGCCAACAACCAGGGCACCCTGATCAATCCTGCGAACGACGACGCCGATGCGCTGCCGAACTACCGTGACATCGAGAGCTCGAACCCTGCCAACGACGGCAGCGGTCCCTTCGATGTCAGCAATCGCGATGACGCCGCCACTGTCGATGCCGACAATAATGGCCTGATCGACGATACCACTGATCAGGATGGTGACGGCATCGCCGATGCCGTTGACCAGAACGCATCCGGCTTCGGAGCTCAGGTACTGCCGACGGTAGAAACCCTGCTCACCAATGACAGCACGCCGACACTGAACGGAACCCTGCAGAGCTTCAGCGGTTCTCAGTTTGATGTGACCGTGAATGGACAAACCTACGTGGATAGCAACCCTGCCCTCGTGATCAATGGCAACAACTGGACGTTAACCATTCCTGCGGGCGCTGCACTGCCGGACGGTCAGTTCGATGTCACGGCAACCATCCGTGATGCCCAGGACCAGGCCGCCAGCGACACCACATCAGGTGAGCTCGTTGTCGATCTCCAGGCGCCTACAGTCACACTTAACGCACTGGCAAATGCAAACGGTAACAACACCACGGCTTACACCTTGTCAGGGCAATGCACGGAGATCGCCGACATGATCGGGATCCTGATCAGTGATCAGGACGGTCGCTCGGTTTCAGACAGCACGCCTCAATGTCAGGATGACGGCAACGGCAATGGCCGCTTCAGCAGCACCCTGGACCTGTCAAACCTGCAGGATGGGCCTCTGGACGTCCAGGTGATTGCGATGGATCTGGCGGGCAACGAAACTGAAACCGATGGCAGTTTCACCAAGAACGCCTGTCAGCCGGATGCCAATAGCTCACTGTGTGACGTGGATCGTGACGATGTGCCGGACGGTTTTGAAGCCGACAACGGGCTGTCCACAACATCCAACGACTCCGACGGCGACGGTATTCCGGATGCGGAAGAGTTCGGTGGTGACCTGTCGAACCCCCGTGACAGTGACGGCGACGGCGTTATCGATGCGCTCGATACCGACAGCGACAACGACGGCATTTCCGACACCCAGGAACTGGGTGGGGACGCCGACAACCCGCGTGACACAGATGGCGACGGCCAGCCGGACTATCGTGACACCGACAGCGACAACGACCGGGTGCCCGATGTGGTGGAAACCCTCAATGGCCTGAACGATGCCGATGGTGACCTGATCCCGGACTACCTGGATACCGACAGCGACAACGACGGTATTCCCGATGCCCTGGAGAACGGCCTCTCAACCGGCGATGACAGCGATGGCGACGGCATTGACGATGCCTTCGACGTCAACGCCACCGGCGGCACCGACAGCAACAACGACGGTATTGATGATGACATCGTTGCCCTGCTCGACACCGACCTCGACGGTACCCTCGACATGCTCGACATCGACAGTGACAACGACGGCATTCCCGACAGTGTCGAAACCGACCTGCTGCCGCTGCTCGACAGCGATGGCGACGGCATTCATGATCGCTTTGATGTCACCAACACGGGTGGTACCGACGACAACAACGACGGCATTGATGATGCCCTGACCACCCTGGTGAACACCGATGGCGACCTCGTGCCGGACTATCGCGACCTCGACAGCGACAACGACGGCCTGACCGACGTTCGCGAAGCTGGAGGTGCAGACAGCGCTCCGGAAGATGGCCTGATCGACGATCCGGCCAACAACCAGGGCACCCTGATCAATCCTGCGAACGACGACGCCGATGCGCTGCCGAACTACCGTGACATCGAGAGCTCGAACCCTGCCAACGACGGCAGCGGTCCCTTCGATGTCAGCAATCGCGATGACGCCGCCGCTGTCGATGCCAACAATGATGGCCTGATCGACGATACCGCTGACCGGGATGGTGACGGTATCGCCGACATCGTCGACGAAAGCGACTTCGGGTTCGGCTCGCTGGAAGACTACGATCTGGATGGGATCAACAACCGTGCCGACCTGGACGACGACAACGATGGCATTCCTGACGTGGCAGAAGGTAGCGGCCTCATCGATACCGACGGCGATAACCTGCCGGACAGCCTTGACCCGGACAGCGATAACGATGGCATCAGCGATGTTCTTGAAGCCAACCGGGGGCGTCTGGACTCAGACTCCGACACCTATATTGACCTGTTCCTCGACGCCGACCTGAATGGTCTGGACGATGGTGTTGCCGTAGATTTCCTGCCCATCGATTCAGATTCCGATGGTGTAGCCGACTTCCAGGACCTCGATTCGGACAACGACGGCATTGTTGACCTGGTGGAAGCGGCTGACAACGGCGTCGATATCCGTCAGGTAGACAGCAACGGCGATGGCATGGTGGATCTGCTGGGAATCAACGGCAACACTTCCCGTCGCTGGTCTCCCATTGATTTTGACGGCGACGGACGTGAAGACTACCGTGACATTGACTCCGATGGAGATGGTTATAATGATGACCTTGAAGGAGGCGACTTCGATGGTGATGGTCAGATTGATCGTCTCGATAATAGCGGCGAACTGGAAACAGCGGTCAGAGGAGTCGGAGGCGTTGGTGTCTGGATGTTGACCGCCCTGCTTGCACTCGTGCTGATCCGCCGCGCTGGATACAAACACGCACTCCCACTGCTGGCAGCAGCAGTGGCCTTCAGTCTGCCCGGGCTTTCCCAGGCAGACGAGGGCCAGTGCGGATACCAGCTGTCTTCAAGCCATGAGATCGTTACCGATGACGATGATGAAGAGGACGTGCAGTTCTCGGATTGTTTTTATGGCAACCTTGGGCTCGGGCTTACCCATATAGATCCGGAAGGCGAAAGCAATGGCTGGCGCACCAACGACGACTCTGATTGGGGTTGGAAGGTAGCGGTTGGCCATCACTTCGCGCCCCACTGGTTCTGGGAACTGTCCTACAGCGATCTCGGGGAGGCCGGTCTCGGCAACCGCAACCCTGCACTGGAGCGGGTGACACCTGACGCCCATATCGACTACAAGATTCCGTCGCTCATGGCCGGTTACTGGTTTCGGGAGCCCGGCCATCGGTTCAATGCCTTCATCAAAGCGGGCGCGTCACTGATTCAGAACAGCGCCAGCGACGACAGAATCGGTTACGACGAGCAATCAACACTGCAGTTTGCAGTGGGTGTTGGGGTGCAATACCGACCGCTCGAATCAGCCTGGTTCATTCGAGCCGAACTGGACAGTTATGATCGGGACGCGCGCTATCTGGGCCTTCAGATTGGTCGCTATTTTGGCGGACCGGATCGCCGATAACGTTTACGATAACCTCACAACAACTGGCGGGTGATCCTGTACTCCTTCTCGATCTTGGTATGGGAATCATCCGCCAGAAACCGCGCAATCTTCTTGCCCAGTAACGGCACTTCAGACCAGATATTCAGCGTGACGTAGTTGATGCAGGCCTGATCAGTGCCTTGCAGGCGCATGTTGCCCTTGATCTTCGCCGGCACGCCTTCGATCTTCACCCGGAACTCGCAGTGCCATTCACCGTCGTCCTTGCGGAACCAGTGCTCTTCCTGGCGCACGCGATTCCATTCCTTGTGGAAACTGGCGAGAATTCCGGGCACTTCGGTAGACGCCATCATTTCCCGCTCCACCACCACCTTTGCGGACAAGTCGTCGCGAGTCAGCTCCGATATACGCACATTGCGCGAACCCAGCCGCTGGTTTTTCTCCTGGATATGGGCCTCGTCGAAGAACGCACCCAGCACCCGGTCCAGGCCAGCATCGTATGAATGTCTCAATTCCAGTTCCATAAAGGCCTCCGTATAAGAATGGCCTGATTGTGTGCGGTGAGTTTCGTTCACACATTGGCCCGCCGGTCACCGGCGGATGGCATAGTGGTCAGCAGGCGATGTTAACTGTAATATTCGCACTGGTTAACAACCGACCTTTTGTTGGAACCTGACAGAACCCCACCGTCTGACGGAGATTTATCATGCGTAACGCTGACCTCGTCGCCCGCGGCCTCAAATCCGTATGGCACCCCTGCACCCAAATGAAAGACCACGAAGGCACCTTGCCCCTGGTGCCCATCAAACGGGGCGAAGGGGTGTGGCTGGAGGACTTCGAGAGCAACCGCTACATCGACGCCGTGAGCTCCTGGTGGGTCAACCTGTTCGGCCATGCGAATCCGCGAATCAACGCCGCCATTCAGGAGCAGATTGGTCAGTTGGAACATGTGATCCTGGCGGGGTTTACCCACGAGCCGGTGGTCAGCCTGTCCGAACGGCTTATCGAAGTGACACCGGAAGGTCTCAACAAGTGTTTCTACGCTGACAACGGTTCTTCTGCGATTGAAGCCGCGCTCAAGATGAGCTTCCACTACTGGAAGAATCAGGGTAAACCGGGCAAGAAAAACTTCGTCAACCTGAGCAACAGCTACCATGGCGAAACCCTGGGGGCACTGGCACTGGGCGATGTTGCCCTCTACAAGGACACCTATCAGCCGCTGCTGATGGAAGTCATGACGGCGCCCTCCCCGGATGCGTTCAACAAGGAGCCGGGCGAAACCGACGAGGAATACGCCCTGCGTCAGTTCGAGGCCATGGACGCACTGTTGGCCGAAAAGCACGACGAAATCTGCGCCGTGGTGGTGGAGCCCCTGATCCAGTGCGCCGGTGGCATGCGCATGCACCATCCGATTTACCACACCAAACTGCGCGAAGCCTGCGACAAATATGGCGTGCACCTGATCGCCGACGAAATTGCCGTTGGCTTCGGCCGCACCGGCACCCTGTTCGCCTGCGAGCAGTCCGGTATCACTCCGGATTTCATGTGCCTGTCGAAGGGCCTGACTGCCGGCTACCTGCCGCTGTCGGTGGTGTTGACCACGGACACGGTCTACAACGCCTTCTACGACGATTACGAAACCCTGAAAGCCTTCCTGCACAGCCACAGCTATACCGGCAACCCCATCGGCTGCGCCGTTGCCCTGGCCACTTTGGACATCTTCCGCGATGACAACGTCATCGAAAACAACAAACGCCTGAGCACCTGCTTGGCAGACTCCGTCGCGCATCTGGCGGACCACCCCAACGTGGGAGACATCCGCCAGCACGGCATGACCCTGGCGGTGGAAATGGTGAAAAACAAAGCCACCAAAGAGCCCTTCCCCTGGCAGGAGCGGCGCGGCATCCGCGTATACCAGCATGCGCTCACCCGCCAGTCGCTATTGCGGCCACTGGGTAACGTAGTCTACTTTATGCCCCCTTACGTGATCACCGAAGAACAGATCCGCCACCTGGCCCAAGTGGCCACAGAAGGCATCGAAATCGCCGTACGGGACTGACAAACACCATGCGCATCCCCCGCATCTACACCGACTCACCCCTGAGTGAAGGCGCCACGGCCGGCCTGGACGACAATGCAGCGCAACACGTCGGCCGTGTGCTGCGCATGCAGCCCGGCCAGGAGCTGCTGCTGTTCAATGGCGACGGCAACGACTACCCCGCCACCATCACCGAGGCCGGCAAGAAACACGTGTCGGTCGAGGTAGGAACGCCGTCCGCCAATGCCACCGAGTCCCACCTGGAGATCGTACTCGGCCAGACCCTCTCCAAAGGCGACCGTATGGACTACGCCGTTCAGAAAGCTGTGGAAATGGGCGTTACCCGCATCGTCCCTCTCACCACCGAACGCTGCGACGTCAAACTCAAAGGCGACCGTGAAGACAAACGCCTGCGCCACTGGCAATCCGTTGCTATCAGCGCTGCCGAACAGTGTGGCCGCGCCCGGGTGCCTGAGATTTTGCCCGTGATGGCACTGCCCGACTGGTTCGACCACACCCAGGACTGTGACCTGCGCCTGGTCCTACACCACCGCACCGAACAATCCCTGGACACCCTGGCCAAACCCGCCCGCGTCGCGCTAATGATCGGTCCCGAAGGCGGCCTCAGCCCGGACGAAATCACCGCCGCCGAAACCGCCGGCTTCCTCCCCGTTGCCCTCGGCCCCCGCGTTCTACGCACCGAAACCGCCCCGGTTGCCGCCATGGCACTGTGTCAGTGGTTGTGGGGCGATATCGGAAGCCAATAACACCCGACCGTGCCGCCGTCTCAGGCTGGCAGGCAAGTCATTGACAGAAGCCACGCCTGACAACATGATCCCTGTCGGACATAAGAGTGAGATGACCGTTGAAGGCGCCTCCGTGGTTTGGGCTGCCTTACGGGGAGGGTTCTCCAAAACTGTGCGGAGCCATGGATGGCGGAGCCCAAGCGCCACAAGGATGTGCCGCAGGAGCGTGTTTTGGAGAACCCTCCCCGTAAGGTAGCGGGCACCAAGTCACTAACAACCAAAGAACGCGAGCACCAGATGACAAGCCTGCTAAGCAACCCAGAATTCTGGCAATACCTCAGTATCCCGGTCATTGCCGCCCTGATCGGCTGGACCACGAACTGGCTGGCCATCAAAATGACCTTCTACCCGCTGGAATTCGTCGGCAAGCCTCCGCTACTGGGCTGGCAGGGCATCATCCCCTCCAAGGCTCGAAAGATGGCCGCCATCAGCGTCGACGCCACCATCTCCAAAATCGGCACGGTGCGGGAAATTTTCCAGCAGATCGACCCTCAGGTACTCGCCGCCCACATCATCTACACCGTCGAACCCCGCACCGAAGAATACGTCGACGAACTCATGCTCAGGGAATACCCCACCTTTTGGGAAAACCTGCCCTCCTCCGCCAGGAACATGGTCTATGACCGGGTACGTAAATCTACCCCACAACTGGTGGACAACCTGGTCGGTGACGTTTCCGACAACATCGAAGACCTTCTCGACATCAAAAGCATGGTCATCGAACGCCTGGCCAAGGACAAACGACTGCTGAACCGGATTTTCATCGAGTGTGGGGAAGTGGAGTTCCGTTTCATCATCAACTCCGGCTTTTACTTCGGCTTCCTGTTCGGCCTGGTTCAGATGACCGTCTGGTATTTCTACCAAAGCTGGTGGGTACTGCCTTTCTTCGGCCTGATGGTGGGCTGGGCCACCAATTGGATTGCACTAAACGTAATCTTCCGCCCGCTGCATGAAAAGAAAGTCGGCCCTGTCCGACTTCAGGGGCTGTTCCTCAAACGCCAGCAGGAAGTCGCCGAATCCTTCTGCCACATCGTTACCCACGAAATTCTCACCGTTGGTAACATCATCAACGCCATACTGGAAGGCTCTAAGGGCGACCGGGCCCGCAACATGGTCAAAAAGCACATCAAACCCCTGGTCGACGAAACCGCCGGCATGGGCAAGGCCCTGACCCAGATGGCGTTTGGACCAACAGGCTTTGCAACCCTAAAGAACCAGGTCGGCAAAAAAGCCATCGAAATATCGCAAACCTCCTTCAATAACCCGGTGTTCGAAACCGACCGGGCAAGGGCCGTGGAAAGCATCATGGTGGAGCGCATGATTGCCCTCTCGTCTGAGGAATTTCAGGATCTTCTTCGGCCCTGCTTCCAGGAGGACGAAATCAAACTGATACTGGTGGGCGCCTTCCTGGGCTTCGCCGCCGGTATCTGCCAATTGGTGTTCGTCTTCGGTGGCTCAGTTTTCTGATGCCTCAGCGCCATAAAGCCTGCGGTTATAGCGCTTAGCACTGGGCATAGCCGCCAGCTCATTCTATACTCATAGAGTACGGGCATGTATTTCCCGGCGACTATTCTTTTCCCGGAGGCATCGGATGCCAGGCTTTTTTTCCTGGATTTCAGGACTTTTTTCGTCCGACAAACCAACAAACGCAACCACAACAGTATCTGAACCCCGCCTGCTCAACCCGGTTGTTGCGACAGACGACAGCCCGGACATAGACCCGGCCCTGATTGACCAGTTGGAAGAGTACCTGTTTTGCTGGCTCCTTGACTCGCCTCCCGTCGCGCTGCGATCAGAGGCCGGGCAATGGGATGAGGTTCTGGAAAAACTGCGCTGGCGAATCGCCAATGGTGAACTGGACGAGTTACCGCGCCAACCCATGACGCTGCCAATGCTGATGCGGGCACTCTCCGATGCCAACACCGGCCGTAACCAACTGACGGAGATCATTCTCAATGACCCCGCGTTGACCGACCAGTTGCTGCAAATTGCCAACAGCCCTTACTTCCGTACCAGCGACCAAACCATCGACTCGGTGGACCAGGCGGTCTTTGTCCTGGGCATGGACGGTATTCGTAACGTCGTTTCCGCCGCCATCATGCGGCCGATGATGGCGGCGCGGAACAGTCGGGAAGCGCTCTTCGCACAACGGGTATGGCGCTGGGGGCTCACCTGTGCCCGCAGTGCGGAACTGATTGCCAAGATTCAGGGCCAGGATAGCAGCGTCTATTTCATGGCGGGCTTACTGCCAGCGTTGTCCTACATCACGCTACGAAGGGAGTTGCTGCGCGTTTGCAGAACGGAATCTGGAATGGTGGAACCGCCACCCTCGCTGATCCATATCGCCCTTTCACGCCACCAATGGGCCACATCGCAATTGCTGGCCAATGAATGGAACCTGCCGCCTAAATACCACGCCCAGCTTCTGGCGGCGGAACGACCGGCTCCGAGGCAGCAGCACACCCCGCTGAACGACGGCATCATCATCGGCACCCGGGAGGTGTTACGCCATGCCCACCAGCGCAACATGCCGGAAGACGACGTGTTGCGGATTACTCACATCTCGAGGGAACAGTTTACACGGGTGCGCAAGGTGATCCTCGATACCCTGGAGGCCGGTGCAAAAACCCGCGCCTAGGTTTTTTCTCCGTAACCCCCTTCCTGCTTCAGCAGTTCGGCGAAGGACACCGATTCGTGTTCCGGAGGGCGCTCCATCAGATGGCTCGGCACAGCATAGGGTAAACGGTCAGCCACCCGATCCTCATCATGACGTATGGCTTCCAGCACGCTGCCAACAGTAATCCTCTCCAGGGACTGGCCCGGGGCCAGGCAATCGCCGTTGCGACCGGCCAATGTCAGCAGTTGGGCGCGGATCAGCTTGTCACTGATACCACGGGTCACCTCCCCCGGCACCCTGAGTTGCTGCTCAACCGCTTCCTGCTGAGGCGCTGGCCGACCTTCGCTGAAGGGTTTTGCCACCAGCCACATCAACGCCAGCCCGGTTTTTTCCAGAAGTTCCGGCGACAACCGTACCTGGCGGCGTTTGGCCACCGAGCCCGGGTTCTGGAGATAGAAGGCAATGCTGGAGCCCAGCAGCAGAATCATCCAGTTGAGGTACACCCAGATCAACAGGATGATGCCAATGGCGAAACTGGAATAGATGGCAGCGTACTTGGCGGAACCGGCGACAAACGACGCAAACAGCATACCCGCCGCCTGCCAGGATATACCCGCCACCAGGCCACCGATGAACGCATAGCGAAGCTTCACTCGGGTGTTGGGGATAAACACGTACACGAAGGTGAATGCCCCAACCACTAACATGAACGGGGTGAAACGGGTGGCGAAGACAATCATCGAACCGAGCGGTTCGATTTCCATCAGCGACTGCACGAACGCCGACGAGAAAATGGTGGCACTGATACCGATGGCCGACACCATCAACAACGGCCCCACCATAATAACGCTGAGATAATTGCTGAAACGCTGGGCCATTGAGCGCATGTCCGGCACCCGCCAGATCATATTGAAAGACCGCTCGATTTTCTGCACCAGCGACACCACCGTATAAACCAGCAGTGCCAGGCCGACCGAGCCGAGCACACCCACTTTCATGTTATCCACAAAGCCCAGAATCTGCTCGGCAATCTCGACGCCTTGCGGGCCCATGGGCCGAAAGAACTGGAACAGGAAGGGCTCCATACGCTGGTGCACTCCCAGCGCCTTGAGCACTGAAAAGCTCAGCGCCAGCAACGGCACAATACTGAGCAGAGTGGTATACACCAGGCTCATGGCGTGGAGCGTCAGGTTGCCACTGACGACGTCCCGCACCAGCGCATAGGCCGTTCGCCCGGTTTTATACAGCCAGGTCCATGGCCAGTGTTGCGGTGGATTGGGATTGGCGAGAATCCAGGTTTCCGCAGCCTGAAGCCGATCTTTGAATTGAAATGAAGCCACACAACGTCCTGTTTGCCAGTGTTTTGTACAGATTATCAGTCAGATACCAAATCACAACAAAGTATGGCGTATTGTGTGGCTTTTACTAGCGGTTTCGGCTCAGTATCGGAACTGGCTGATATTTCCTCTCAGCACTTCGCTCAGTGACGCGAGGGAATCGGTCATGCTTCCGGTATCGCGGGCATTGTCTGAAATGTCTTCAATCTGGCGCTTGAGGTTGATCAGGTTTTCGTCGATTTTGCTGACAGCCTCGCTCTGCTCAGCCGCAGCCTGGGCGACCTGTTGGTTGAGCAAACGCATCTCGCCCGCCTTCTCATCGATCAGCCCCAGGCTCTCGCTGCATTGCCGGATGCGCTGGACGGTTGTACGGCTCTCCTCCCGTCCGGCCTCCACCGCTTCGACGGCATCACGGGACTGTGCCTGCAACGATGACACGAGATCGTCTATCTGCCCGGTCGAGTTCGCCGTCTGGCTGGCCAGGCCCCGCACTTCGTCGGCCACAATGGCAAACCCCCGGCCCATTTCACCGGCCCTGGCCGCTTCAATGGCAGCGTTCAATGCCAGCAGGTTGGTTTTCTCCGAAATGCCCCGAATTACATCCACGACCTGGCCGATAGACTGGCTTTGGCTGGCCAGCCCGGTGATGGTTTCGGCCACGGCTTCCACTCGTGTTTCCAGCCTAGCCATGGCGGCAACGGCTTCATCCGCCGATTGACCGCCACTGTGCGTCAATCCACCAACCTCATCGGCAAGGCATGCCGCGTGGTTGGCACTCTTCCGGACTTCTTCCGCAGTGGCAGTAACTTCGTTTGCGGCTGTCGCCACCAGACTGGTTTCCTGTTGCTGGCGTCCAACCTGGTCGGCAAGACTCTGACTGCTTTCCCGTCCCTGAGCCGCCATATCCCCCAATTCATTGGTGGAGGCAGCGACATGACCGATCAGACCGCCAAATCGCGCCAGCATCTGATCAAAGGCGCGGGTGATCACGCTTAATTCATCGTTCTTGCGATACTCGAGACTGCCCCGCAGGTCATTGTCGGCCTGTATTTCGCCAATACGCTGCCCCAACCTGCGCACCGGACGAAGCAGTGAACGCAGGAACAGCGTGCCCAGCAACAATGCCGAGATAACGAGCGCGCCAGCCATTATCAGGCTGACCGATCCAGCCCGATCAATTTCGTGTCGAATAGCACCGCCACTTATGGCGACCTGATCACTGGCACGCCTGACTGTCTCTCCGGCTTCCAACACGCCCTCGGTGAGTACGGCCTCCCGTTGCTGGTAGCCGCTGCGGATATCGTTGAGGCTAGCCGTGAGACTAACGGCCTGTTCCCGGGCGGCCTCCGCCATCGAACGCCCCATCAGCATCATGGACTTTTCAAAGAACTCGAACATTTTTTCGCCGAGCGTACGGTACTGCTCCACGGTTTCTGTCATTTCCGCGATCTCCGCCTGCAGGCTGCTATCGGCCGCCACCATGGCAGCCAGTTCGTCCACCAACTGTTTGGAGGCGGCTTGAGCCTTGTCCAGGGACTCCATGTCCGCATTCAGAGCGGCGTGAAAATACCAATACTGCATCGCACCCATATGTTGCTGGGCGACCGTAACGCGTTCGGACAGCTTGCCCAACGCCCTTTGCTGGTCAATGAGTTCGGACTGCTCATCAATGGCAACCATTTGGCCGGCGATGCCGCGTGCCTGCTGATCGACACTGTCACCAATGCCGGCTATGCGCTGGTAAACCAGAGCCGATGACGCAACGGACAGGCCGATCAACAGGGTAAACAACAGGATCACCCGGGAACGGATGGTCAATTCTAATCGGGGGAATGCCATAGCGAGCTCACTCAGTTCGTAACGTAATGCCGGCGTGTCCAGCCCCGCATGTCATCAAGCCTTTCAAGCCGCCCTGCAGCCTCCTTGAGCGTGGACGCTATGGGGTAATCATCGGCCAGCATGCCGTCAAAGCGGATGGTCATCAGGTCCCAGAAGCGTTTCATCTCAGGAATGTTGGGCATGATTTCCCCACGACTGGCGGAGCGGAAGGTATGGTCAATAAACGGGTCTTCGCTGAGGGTTTTCACCACTTCCAGATGGGCCACGGCGCCAAGGGGCTTGTCGTCATTCACGGCGTGCAGGCCGGATTCGGTCAGCAGGTAGTCCTCCATGAACCGACGGGCCAGTTCGTGGTTGGTGGACACCGCGCTGATCCCGGCGGCCAGTACGCCCACAAAGGGTTTTCCGGGATCGCCACTGACGGTAGGCACGTCGGCAATGCCCACGTTGATACCGGCATCCCGTATCTCGCTCCAGGCCCAGGGACCGTTGATGATCATCGCTGTCTGGCCAGTTTTGAATCCGTTCATCATGGTGCCGTAATCCGCGCCTGCCGACAGCACACCCGAATCCAGCAAGTCTTTTATGCCTGCCACGGCATCCACAGCACCATCTGTGTCCACGCCGACATCGGAAAGGTCGTAGACCTGGTTTTCCAGGCCGAAACTGTACCCACCGGATCCGGCGAACACGGGCCAGGAAAAATACACATTCTTGTAGTCCCAGGAGATGGCCTCAATACCCTGTGCGCTCAGCCGTTGATGCTCAGCTTTCACGCCTTTCAGCGTGGCGGGCGGCTCTGAAATAAGGTCCTTGTTGTAGAGCAGACTGACCACTTCCATGGCAATCGGGTAGCCGTACACCCGATCGCCCACGGAAACCGCTTGCCAGGCGAAGGGTGCAATGGCCTCACGCACCTGCCCGGATGGCTCGATGGGGCGCAGGTGGCCCTCATTGATCCAGCTGCCAAAACGATCATGGGGCCAGATCACGATATCCGGAGCCTTGGAGGAATAGCCGTAATGGTCGTACTCGGAGGTGAGATCGTCCGGCGTCTCCACAGTCACTTGAATGCCGGTTTCGGCTTCGAAGCGCCGGCCGACCTCAGCCAGTCCTTCATACCCCTTGTCGGAGTTGATCCAGATAAGCAGTTCACCGCGTTCAAAAGAGAACACCGGCGCGGAAAAGAAAACACAGGAAAGCACAAGAGCCAAGTGGGGTCTGATCATAGGTATCGCCCTGTTGTTATTGTTTGAGCGTTGGTGAAACGCATGCCCCCTATCGGGGGCATTTCACAGGGAGTTTAGGCGGGGAGGAACCGCAGCCGCGTCATACGGCTGCGAACTTTTCAAGGGGGAGTGAGGGGGCGTACCCGGGAAAACCGTCAGAAAATCAGACCAGAGAAGAGAGGTTACGCGCCGTAATATCGACGATTCGTTGCCGCGCCTCCCGACTCGCCCAGGCCGAATGCGGCGTCACAATCAGGTTCGGAATATCATCCGCCAACAGCGGATTGCCATTTCGAGGCGGCTCCTCCGTCAGCACATCAAAGCCGGCACCGCCAATGGTCCCTCCTCGCAGGGCATCCGCCAGTGCCTGCTCGTCCACCAGGCCGCCACGGCTGGTGTTGATCAGCAGCGCCTCCGTTTTCATCATCTTCAGTTCGCGGGCGCCTATCATATTCCGGGTGTCATCCGTCAGCAGGCAATGAAGCGACAGCACATCCACTTTGGGCAGCAGCTCATCCATGGGAATGCGGGGGTAACCGTCCACCTCACCAGTTGCCTGGCCGGGCCTGGCGCCAAGCACAATATTCATCCCGAATGCCTTTGCGCGCTCAACAACGCCCTGCCCAAGGTCGCCATAGCCGACAACCCCCAGCGTGCGCCCTTCCAGTTCCATGATGGGATGATCCATCAGGCAGA
>OJFR01000134.1_pt1 | contig 25090 bp, 20 predicted proteins | sample 1594121 | NCBI WGS metagenome assembly OJFR01 (sample SAMN05416812, study PRJEB24817) | seawater metagenome | isolation source: Sea water | place: Canada:Atlantic | collected 2013-07 | reverse complement strand
GAGATCAGCCTCGGTCTCGTGGGCTCGGAGATGTGTATAAGAGACAGGGAAAGAAGGCGATAATTTCACTCCTTTTGGAATGAAAGGCAAAAAGAAATTGAGTGATTATTTTATTGATGAAAAATTTTCTCTCCCTAAAAAAGAAACAACCTGGCTATTAACTGATAAAAAAGACAACATTATTTGGGTGGTAAACTCCAGAACAGACAATGACTTTAAAGTTAATTCAACCACCAAAACAATTTTGCTTTTAGAAACTTTTTAATACAACATTTTAAACCACATAGAAACATAACACACATGAAAATAAAAGAAATTTATAGTAGCACAAAGTTTCTGTCCACCAAAGGTGGACAAGCTATGAGAAACTATTTTTTTCTCTTTTTGACATTAAAAACTATGTACCTATGTGGTTAATCCATTTTGTTTGATAAAAAAATTCAAAACCTTTATGCTTTTTACCGATCAAATTAACCATACCATTGAAGTCCCTAACACTCCCAAAAGAATTATTAGTGTGGTACCTTCGCAAACAGAGTTGCTTTATGATTTAGGGTTAGAAAAAGAAGTAATTGGCATTACTAAATTTTGTGTTCACCCCGAAAAATGGTTTAAAAACAAAACAAGGATTGGTGGCACCAAAAACCTGAATATTGAGAAAATAAAAGCCCTTAACCCTGATTTAATTATTGCCAACAAAGAGGAAAATACCGAAGCAGAGATTAAAGCTCTTCAACAACTTTTTCCAGTTTGGACAAGCGACATTTCCACACTCCAAAACAGCCTGAACATGATTAAAACCATTGGTGAAATCACTAAGAAAAATGAAAATGCCAACAGGCTAATTAACACTATCGAACAAGAATTTGAGAAATACCAATCCAATTTTACTAAACGCTATACTGCTTTGTATTTAATTTGGAAAAAACCCTATATGAGTGTAGGAAATGACACTATTATTCATCATTTAATGGATTATTGTGGTTTTAATAACGTATTGAGTAATAAAACACGTTACCCTGAAATTACTGAAATAGAAATACAACAACTACAACCCGAATATATTTTACTTTCATCAGAACCTTATCCTTTTAAAGAAAAACATATTGCTGAGTTAAAAAACTTATGTCCTACCAGTAAAATCATGTTAGTGGATGGCGAAATGTTTTCGTGGTATGGCTCTCGTTTACAATATGCTCCAAAATATTTCTTTAATTTGTGGAATGGAATAAAATTTGCTAATCAAAAAAATCTTTAATCAAATCTATTATTAATTTAAAAATAAAAATCATGAAAAAAAATTTAATCATTGCTAGTTTAGTTGGTGCGTTTGTTACCGCTGGTTTATTCAGTTTTACTCCAAAAGCTCAAGATGGAGCAACAGGAACACAATTTAAAATTATTACCAGTATAGAATCTATTGTTCCTATGGGATTAGGTCGTTCTAGAATTATTGAAAACCTTACAGAGGTAAATCATCATCATTTTACTACCGGAAGAACTGATGGTAAAGACAGCGAACAAGGTAAAGTAAAAAGAAGTGATGCTAAAGTTGATGAATTAGCAGAAACAAAAATGCTTAACTTTTATAGTGGTGTTGGATTAAACTTCCAAAATGTTGCTTCAAATGATGCGATGATTACTTCAAAATTAAATGAAATGGCTGCTAATGGCTGGGAGTTAGTGACTGTTGTTAGCGGTGTAGAAGCTGATGCAGGAAAAGAAGATGGTAATGGGATTTTTATTACCCGATACATTTTTAAAAAATAAAAAAACCTAAAATCCCCGTTTAAAAACGGGGATTTTTTTTACCCCAAAACCCATTTTTCTTTTTGTCATACAGGAAACAACCAGCTAATGGAAAACTATAAAATTTAAGATAACTCAAATTGTTATGTTGAACTAACATACAAGATAGGCCCTCCTGAAAGACATCAAAAATCGTTACTAAGCTTCAATGTTTTTAAGCTATTTTTTTATTTTTGAGGAAAGTTTGATGAAAATTAAACCTATCTACCCCATATACATAAGTTATAGCCAATGAATATAACCCATCGAAATATTAAACTATTAAGGTATTATTTGGTTCTTATTATACTGTTTTTAATAGTGCAAAGCTGTGCATAATCTTACCGAAAAAATAATAATTATGTTCGAGAAAAGAGTCTAAAAGAAATCAATTATGGGTATCACTACAATCCAAAAGGTAGTTTTTTATTTGGACGTTGGAAAGGAAGTGGAGGATGGTATGATTCAACAATTACTCATTACAAAAAGGAACCATTTACAGGTACAAGCATTAAGAGGACTGGTTGGAATAAATACGGAATAAAAGAATATAAAGGAGGAAGAGATATTTCATATACGAGCCTAAACACTAAAACTGGTGACACAATTTCTTATAATTATAGTTATCAAAATAAATCCAAAGTAATTAGATTTTATGAAAATGGAAAAAGGTATTGGATACGTGAGCAATACGGAGAATTTATAAAGTATTACGCCAAATACTATGAAAATGGGATATTACAAGAAAGAGATAGCAGTTTTATTATTCAGGACACAATTGTGATTACTAAATCTACAAAGTGGGACGAGCAAAGAATGATTACATATAACAAAATTGATTCAGTTAATATTTTTTCAAGATAAATGGCTATAACAGCAAACAAGCCTCCCTCCGCTCCCGCAAGCTTATAGCTTGTGGTTTTTTTTATCATCAACCTCAACTTTCCAACTAAAAAATAAAATTACTTGTCAACTAAACTTATTTGCTGAATTTCGCCATCATTTTTATTTCAGATGAATTTAGAAAAGAAAATTTGGCAATACCTCCTTTTATTTTTCCTTGCCTTTATTTGGGGAAGCTCTTTTATTTTAATGAAAAGAGGCATGAAAGTTTATTCGCATGACGAAGTTGCTGCACTAAGAATAGTTATTTCATTTTTGTTTTTACTGCCTTTTTTATTCAAATACATTCATAAAGTAAAAAAGGATAGATGGAAATATTTAGCCATAGTAGGTGTTTTTGGTAGTGGTATTCCTGCTTTTTTATTCACTTTAGCAGAAACCGGTATTACCAGTTCCTTAGCAGGAATGCTAAACTCGTTAACACCATTCTTTACATTAATTTTAGGAGTGATTATTTTTAAAGTCCCTGCGGTTAAAGGTAAATTCTTAGGTGTTTTTATTGGACTAATTGGTGCTTTTGGTCTTATAATGTCTAATGGTTTTGATATTGAAAACACTCCATTTGTTTATGCTCTTTTAGTAGTAATTGCCACTTTATGTTATGCCATAAGTGTAAACACTATAAAAAAATATTTAGGCAAAATTAATTCCATAGCCATAACAGCAATATCCTTTTTAATTATTGGAATTCCTGCAATAATCTATCTATTCTTCACTGATTTTGTAGCTACTACACAAACTAATCCGGAAGCTACTACAGCTTTAGGTTATGTTGCTATTTTAGCTGTAATTGGTACGGCATTATCTATTATTATTTTCAATCAACTGATAAAATATACTTCGGCAGTATTTGCTTCAACAGTTACTTACCTCATACCCATTTTTGCCATTTTTTGGGGAGTTATTGATGGTGAGGAAATTAACTTCATTCAAATCGTTAGTATTTTTATAATTTTAGTAGGTATTTATTTTGTGAATAAAATAAAATAATTGTTTGCTTTTTAATCTGCTTAGATACTTGAAAATTGCATATTGATTATTAAATTTGCCGCTTTAATTTTTTATCGTATCAAACCTTAAAATGGCATCATCAACTAAATACATTTTTGTAACAGGAGGAGTAGCATCTTCATTGGGAAAGGGAATAATTGCAGCTTCATTGGCTAAACTTTTACAAGCCAGAGGTTATTCAACCACTATTCAAAAGCTAGATCCTTACATTAACATAGATCCGGGAACATTAAATCCTTATGAACACGGAGAGTGTTTTGTTACAGATGATGGTGCTGAAACTGACTTAGATTTAGGACATTACGAAAGGTATTTAAATGTACCTACTTCACAAGCTAATAATGTAACTACCGGTAGAATTTACCAATATGTTATTAATCAAGAACGTGCAGGAGCTTATTTAGGAAAAACCGTTCAGGTAATTCCTCATATTACCGATGAAATTAAAAGAAGAATTAAACTATTAGGAAATACCGAAGAATACGATATTGTAATTACTGAAATTGGTGGAACTGTTGGCGATATAGAATCCTTACCTTATATAGAAGCTGTTCGTCAGCTAAAATGGGAACCCGATTTTGATTGTATTGTCTTACATTTAACTTTTGTTCCGTTTTTAGCAGCTTCCGGAGAATTAAAAACAAAACCTACCCAACACTCTGTTAAACAACTACTCGAATCAGGAGTTCAGCCGGATATTTTAGCATTGAGAACAGAACACAAGCTTTCTGAAGGCGTAAAAGAAAAAGTAGCGTTGTTTTGCAACATTTCTCCAAAAGCAGTTATAGAAGCAATGGATGCTGATACCATTTATGACGTACCTTTGTTAATGCAAGAAGAAGAGTTAGATAAGGTGGTATTAGATAAACTAGGGCTATCTTATGGTGAAGAACCTCAGCTAGTTGCTTGGAAACAATTTTTAACCAAACTAAAAAACCCGAAACAAACCATAAAAATTGGTTTGGTAGGAAAATATACAGAGCTTCAAGATGCTTATAAGTCTATTTCTGAAGCCATCATACATGCCGGAGCACACATAGAAACTAAAGTTGAAGTTGACTGGATACACTCCGAAGACATCAATGAAAAGAATGCCAAACAATTACTTGAAAACTTAAACGGTGTGTTAGTAGCACCTGGTTTTGGAGAAAGAGGTATTGAAGGAAAAATTGCCGCAATAAAATATGCCAGAGAAAATAAAATACCGTTTTTCGGAATTTGCTTAGGAATGCAATGTGCTGTAATTGAATTTGGTAGAAATGTATTAGGGTTAACAGATGCACATTCCACAGAAATGTATCCTGAAACGCCATTTCCGGTAATTTATTTAATGGAAAGTCAGAAAAACATTAGCGACAAAGGTGGTACAATGCGTTTGGGAGCTTACTCTTGCAATGTGAAAGAAAACTCCAATGCTTTTACTGCTTATAACAGCGACAAAATTCAGGAGCGTCACAGACATCGTTATGAATTTAATAACAAATACTTAGGAGACTACGAAAAACAAGGTATGATTGCTACAGGTTTAAACCCTGAAAACAATTTGGTTGAAATAGTTGAAATTACTAACCATCCGTGGTTTGTAGCTGTTCAATTTCACCCGGAATATAAAAGTACGGTAATTAACCCTCACCCATTATTTTCTGCATTTATTAAAGCGGCAGCCGATCATCACAACAAATAATTTTAAAAAATATTTTTCAATAAACCCACATAAATGAGTAAAGGACTAGATAAAAATGGCATAATTGGATTGGTATTAATTGGAGCAATCCTATTAATTTTTAGCTACTTAACACAACCAACAGAAGAAGAATTAGCAGCCAAAGCCAAAAAAGACAAAGCAGCTAAACAAACCGAACAAATAGATAAATCTAATGCTGAAGAAGTAATTTCTCCTGCCGAAAACAAAGAAGATACAACTGCTAAAAACACTATTCTTCCTCTTGATTCTACCACATTAACTACTGGTACAGATTCATTATCTAACCTTCAATATCAATTGGAATATGGTCCTTTTGCTAATGCAGCCAGTGGCGAGGAAAAAACATTTACCCTAGAAAATGAAAAAATAAAAGTTACTGTTTCTAACAAAGGTGGTAGAATAACTTCTGTTGAGTTAAAAGAATATGTTACTTACGATTCTTTACCGCTTATCTTATTCAAAGAAAACCTTTCTAGATTCAATGCAGAACTTTCTATTCCTGGTGTTACAGGTAAAAATTCTTTACGAATTATCAATACCGAAAACCTGTACTTTGATACAGAAAACACTTCTTTTGAGGTTGGAAATGGAGATAGTAAAAGCTTTTCTCTTAAATTATATACTACCGATAAAAACAGCTTTATCGAATATAAATATACTCTTTCAGGAGGTGCTTATTTGGTAGATTTCGATTTTATCACTTCAGGAATGAATGAAATTTTAACTGAAGAGCCTATTATTCAATGGCAAATGGTAACTCCTAGTCAGGAAAAGACGATACAAAGTCAAGAAATGGCGAGTACAACTTACTACAAATACAATAACAATGAAGTTGATTACATTGGAACCGGTGCTTACGAAAAAGAAGATATGCTTTCGTCAATGGATTGGATTATGTTTAAACAACAATATTTCAATGCTACATTAATAGCTAAAGACAAACCTTTCGAAAATGCCAATTCTTTTGTTGAAACAAAACAAGTCCCTGAAGACTTAAAAAATACGCATGTAAAAGAAATGAGTGCAGGAATTACACTTCCTTACGAGTTTAAAAACAACGAAACTTTTGCCATGCAATATTATTTCGGTCCTAACCGATTGGATGATTTAAAGGCTGTAGGTGTTGGGTTAGATGAAGCTATTGACTATGGCTGGGGAATTTTTGGCTGGGTAAACCACTTAATTATTCGTCCGGTATTTAATTTCCTAATAGGTTTTGATATGTCTATCGGTATCGTAATTCTGCTACTTACCATTATTATTAAAACCTTGCTTTTCCCTATTACCTGGAAAACTTACCTGAGTAGTGCCAAAATGAAAGTATTAAAACCTGAAATTACTGAGCTTACCGAAAAATATAAAGGTGATGCCATGAAAAAGCAACAAGCTACTATGGCATTGTACAGACAAACAGGTGTAAATCCGTTGGCAGGATGTATTCCTATGTTAATACAAATGCCAATTTTATTTGCATTGTTTAGATTTTTTCCGGCAACATTTGATTTACGTCAGAAAAGTTTCCTTTGGGCAGAAGATTTATCTACTTACGATTCCATTTTAGAATTACCTTTTGATATTCCTTTCTATGGAGCTCACGTAAGTTTATTTACCTTATTAATGGCTATTTCCATGATTTTCTATACGAAAGCTAATAGTCAAATGACTTCAGGAGCAGGAATGGAAGGTGCTATGGCAGCTCAAATGAAAATTATGATGTACTTAATGCCCGTAATGATGTTGTTTTTCTTCAACAGTTATGCATCTGGTTTAAGTTATTACTATTTAGTTGCCAACATGATGACTATCGGACAACAGTATGCCATTAAAAAATGGTTTATTGATGAAGATAAATTATTAGCTAAAATCCAAGCCAATAAAACCAAAGTAAAAAAGAAATCAGGATTTGCTGCTAAGCTAGAAGCTAGAATGAAAGAAGCTCAAAAATTACAAGAAAAAAGAAAGAAAAAATAAACAAGCATGAAATCACAACTCTATATACTTATCCTTATACTTTTTAGTGTAAGTGCTTGTAAAACACAAGAAAAAACTCAGGATGATACCGCTAAACCTGCAGCAACAGAAAACACCCAAACTACTGAATCTACTCCTATAAAAGAAAGTTTGTTTATTACTATGGAAAGAACGCCTTGTTTAGGCATGTGTCCATCTTACGTTATTCGGATTTTCAATACTGGAAGAGTAGAATATGAAGGTAGAACTTTTGCGAAAAAAGAAGGCAAACATACCAAAACACTTTCTAAAGATGCAATGGATGAAATTACCAATATGATTAGAGAAATTGACTTTTTTAATCTTGAAGATAAATACGATGCACAAGTTACTGATATTCCATCTTGTATAATTTCCGTAAATTTGGATGGTAAAAAGAAAAAAATTCTAGACAGATATGAAGGTCCTAAATCACTTAGAAATTTAGAGAAGTTGATAGACCATCATGTGATAGATGATGAATTAATAAAAGTGGAGGAATAAATAATTACTATTCAAAATCAAAACCATGGCTGTTAAAATTATAGAGGTTACCGATAATAAACACTTTAAAGACTTTGTAAATGTTCAGTTTGAAATTTACAAAGACAATAATTTTTGGGTTCCACCTATCAAAAAAGATGAAATAAAAGCTATTCAGAGTATTTACAACCCTGCTTTTAGGTTTTGTAAAGCTAAGTTTTGGGTGGCTTATAAAGATGATAAATGTGTTGGAAGAATTGGTGCTATCATTAATAAACAATACAACGAAAAAACCGGTGAAAAAGCAGGGCGCTTTACTCGATTAGAATTTTTTGATGATGAAGAGGTAGTTAAAAACTTACTTCAAACAGCTGAACAATGGCTTAAATCTGAAGGAATGACTAAAGTATTAGGTCCATTAGGTTTTACTAACCTTGATCACCAAGGAATGTTGGTAGAAGGTTTCGACCATTTACCATCAGCAGCATCAGAATACCATTTGCCTTACTACAAAGATTACATGGAAAAATTGGGCTACCAAAAAGAAATTGACTGGATAGAATTCCGTTTATTTTTAGAAGGTATTCCTGACAAGGCAAAAAGAGTAGCCGAAGTGATAAAAACCAGAAACCAACTTACGGTTAAAAGTTTTAAAAAAACAGCTGAATTACAACCTTTTGCAGTAAAACTTTTTGAGATTTTAAATGAAGCGTTTAAGGATTTATTCAGCGTGGTACATCTCGATAGAGAAATGATAGATTATTATGTTAAGCGTTATTTAATGATGCTTAATCCTCAGTTTGTAAAATTGATTTTCGATAAAGATAACCAATTAGTCGCTTTTATTATTGGGTTACCATCTTTGTCAGAAGGCTTACAAAAAGCTAACGGAAAGCTTTTCCCGTTTGGTTGGTATCATATTAAAAAAGCACTAAACAAACCAAAAGTAGTGGATTTAATGCTTACCGGTATTATGCCAGAATACCAAGGGAAAGGCGTTGCTGCCATTTTAATTAATGAATTGCAAGCCGTAATGGAAAAACATGGTGTTACCGAAGTGGAAACTACCGGAATTTTTGAAACCAACCAAAAAGCCATACAAAACTGGAAAAACTACGAAAACACACAACACAAAAGAAAACGTTGTTGGGTGAAGAATTTGTAAAAAAATAAAAAATTTTATTCAAAAACCTTGAAGGTTTATTTAGGTATTGATAATATTTTCTTTAACCGCATAAATTACGATACCTGCTGTATTCTTAATATTCAGCTTGTGCATTATATTTTTGCGGTGAGTATTTACAGTATGCGTACTTAAGTACAACTTATCGGCAATTTCTTTGTTGGTTAGTCCGTCAGAAATGAGTTTAATAATTTCAATTTCTCTTTCCGATAGAGAAATACCTTCACAATCTAAGTTATTATCTTCATTCTTTTCTGATAAAATATTAATAACCATTCCACAATAAAACTGCTTACCATTATAAGTATCTTCTATAGCTTCTAATATTTCTTGCTTATCGCAATCATCTAACAAGTAACTATCAACTCCGTAACTCAACGATTTATGAATGATTTGCTTTGCCAAAGATGGTGTTATGGCTAAAACTTTAGCACTTTTATAAATCTCCTTAATTTTTTTAACGGCATCTAATCCAAACTGCCCTGTAGAATAATCAATAACAACAATATCCGGAAAATACCTTTTAGAGCATTCACTCAACTGTTCTATAGAATTAACCACTCCCAACACCCTATTACGCATCTTACTTTGCACAATAGTTTTTAAACCTTCGGCAACTATAGGATTGTTATGTGCTATTAAAATATCTATCATAAATCACTTTATTTAGACTTAATCTAAATAAAGAGCAAAAATAAAGACAAAAAACCACTTCATCCAAAAAAAAGTGAATAAATATTGTAATATTTTGGACGAACGAAATTTATAGTTAAATTTACTCTGTGAAACGACCGTGAATAAAGATTTTTTCACATGGAAATGGTTATTTTGGGAGTTCCGTCTGACCGAATAAAAAAAAAAGTAAACAGATGAAACGTTTGGTATTGTTGTCAATAATATGTTTTTTGTTACTTGCAAGCAATGTCTTTGCTTCTGGTGAACTTACTTTTATTGAAAACAAAGGTCAGTGGCACAACAATGTATTGCTTAAATCTGAGCTAAATAGTGGTTTTGTTTATTTAGAAAAAAACCGACTAACTTTCGATTTGTATGATGTTGCCATGATAGAAAAATATGCTCATCATCATAATCATTATCAACTAAATGAAATTCCCAACAAACTAAATTGGCACGCTTACAACGTAAATTTTAAAGATGGTAATCCCAACCCTACCATTATAAAATCCGAAAAAGTATTTGCCTATTTTAATTACTTTTTAGGCAATGATCCCAAAAAATGGGCTTCTAATGTTAAGGGGTACAAAAAAATTACTTATCAAGAAGTTTATAAAGGTATAGACTTTCAAATGTATTCTACCGATAATTTAAAATACGATTTTATTGTAAAAGCTCGAGCCAATCCCAACCAAATTAAGTTAGTTTATAATGGTCAAAATAAACTACAACTCAAAAAAGGTCAATTACATGTTACTACTTCTGTAAATACTATTATTGAAGATAAACCTTATGCTTATCAGCTCATTAATGGCGAAAAGAAACAAATACTATGTAACTATACACTCATCAATAATGAATTAGGTTTTGAATTTCCTAATGGATACAATAAAAACTACGATTTAATTATAGATCCAACTTTAATGTTCTCTTCACTTTCGGGTTCTACAGCTAATAATTTCGGTTATACCGCTACTTTTGATTCTAAAGGATTTTTATATGCAGGAAGTTCTGCTTTTGGAACGGGTTATCCGGTTACTGTTGGAGCTTACAGCACTACTTTTAATGGTGGTGGTGATGATATTGCCATTTCAAAATTTGATACTTCGGGAACTTTTCTAATTTACTCTACTTATATTGGTGGAAGCAATGTAGAGTTACCTCACAGTTTAATTGTAAACAGCTTTGATGAATTATTTATTTTAGGAACTACCAGCTCATTTGATTACCCTACGACTACAACTGCTTACGACAATACGTTTAATGGCGGAACTATGAACAATTTGTCAAACGGATTAGGAGTAAATTACACCAATGGGTCAGATATTATTGTTTCCAGATTAAGTACCAACGGAACCAGCCTAATTGCCTCAACTTATTTAGGAGGTTCACAAAATGACGGACTTAACTCAACAGGAGCGAATACACTAAAATATAATTATGCTGACGAGGTTCGTGGTGAAATTGACATAGATAAAAACAACAACATTTACATTGTTAGTTGTACCAGAAGTCCCAATTTTCCTATTGTTGGAAATGTTTTTCAACCGACTTACGGAGGTGGAGATATTGATGCTTGTATCATTAAAATGGACAATAACTTACAAAATATTATTTGGAGCAGCTTTTTAGGTGGAAACAACCATGATGCAGCATATTCATTAGCGATTGATAGCAATGAAGATTTATATTTAACCGGAGGAACTAACTCAACTAACTTTCCTTCATCAACCAATGCTTACCAAAATGTTTTTGTTGGTGGAAGGTCTGATGGTTTTGTTACTCGTGTTGCTAAAAACGGCAGTCAAATACTTAATTCAACATTTTTTGGATCAACCACTTACGATCAAAATTATTTTATTGAGTTAGATAAAAATGATAATGTCTATTTATTAGGACAAACAGAAATTACCGACAATACTTTTATTCATAATGTTTTATGGTCGAACCCCGGAAGTGGACAATTTATTGGTAAACTTACCCCTATACTAGACTCATTAATTTATTCTACTGTTTTTGGTTCAGGAAACGGAATTAATATTTCGCCAACAGCCTTCTTAGTGGATTTATGTAATAAAATTTATTTGTCAGGCTGGGGAGGCGCTGTAAATCAATCTTCCACCAATAATGCCGGATATACTACAGGAATGCCCATTACACCCAATGCTTTTCAAAACACCACTGATGGTAGTGATTTTTATGTAATGGTAATGGAAGATGACGCTTCCAACATTAATTACGGTTCATTTTTCGGTGGTCCTGTAAGTTCCGAACATGTAGATGGAGGAACCAGTAGATTTGACAGAAAAGGTAAAGTTTATCAAGCCATTTGTGCCGGTTGTGGTGGAAATTCCGATTTACCCATTTATCCGCCTACCAATCCTATGAACCAAAATAACCATAGTTGTAACTTGGGTGTTTTTAAAATGGATTTTGATTTGCCTGTGGTAGTTGCCGATTTTGAAGTACCTCCTGTTGGTTGTGCACCTTTTACCGTAAATTTCAACAATACAAGTTTAACTCAATCTAACACCAATTTCACTTGGAATTTTGGAGATGGAAATGGAAGTTCCCAATTTTCACCTACACATACTTATAACAATCCGGGAACTTACACTATTACCTTAATCTTAAACGATACAAACACTTGCAATTTGGCAGATACCACAGTAAAAACTATTTTAATATTAGGCAGTACCAACACTACCGACTCTACTATTAATATTTGTCCTGGAGAAAGTGTTCAAATAGGAACAACCCCCAATCCTGACCCAAATATTAACTATAACTGGTCTCCGACAGTTGGATTAAGTGATTCTACCATTTCCAACCCTTTTGCCTCACCAACCAGTTCAACCAACTATCAATTATATATTTCCGATAGCGTATGTGTGGATACCATTACTTACCCTATTGTGGTGAATACTCCTTTGCTTTCAGTTACTAACGATACAACACTTTGTTACAACGAAACCATTTCACTTTCTGCTAATTCTTTTGGAACAAGCAACACCTATGTTTGGTCTTCTAATAGCAACTTTACTGACACACTTAATTCTCCTATTACCAACAACACTTATTCTCCACCAATCAATATTTCAGGAACTTATTACATTCAAATTAATAACAATGGCTGTACATTATCCGATAGTGTAGAAATAAAAGCCATTGGACAAAGTGGTATTATTGGAGTAGATTCCATTTGTTTTGGTGATACTGCTAGCATAACTTACAGCAATACCAATCCGGGAGATAGTACGTATTACGTTTGGTCGCCTTCAGGTCAGATATTAAATGGGCAAGGAACAACAGGTGTAGATGTTAGCCCAACAACAACCACTACTTTTACCATAATTGCCACTAACGATATTTGCATAGATACTTTAACCCAACAAGTAGTAGTTACAACAGTACAAATGAGTGTTAGCAATGACACTACGCTTTGTCTTGGCGATTCGGCTGTTATGTTATTGGCAAGTTCTGCAACAAGTGGAACAAATATTTTTTGGTCGTCAAATGCAATGTATTCTGACACCTTAAATAATGGCACTGACAGTATTAATGTTAGTCCAACAACTACTACAATTTATTATGTTATGGTAAGTGCCGGTGGATGTTCTCGCACCGACAGTGTTACTGTTTATATAGCCAATAATGTAACTTCCATAGCCGATGCTTATATCTGTTATGGTGATACCACTTCCTTAACCATTAATAACCTTAATCCTAATGATTCACTTTTCCATGATTGGCAACCGGATGCTCAAATTATTTCAGGAGACAGCACGAATACCATTATTGTTTCACCAACAGCTACCACTACTTTTTATGTGGTTTCAGAAAATAGTGCAGGTTGTTTAATTTGGGACTCTACTACTGTTTTTGTAGATATGTTGGGAAGTTTAAATATTAATGCTACAGTTGATAATCCGACCATTTATCCCGGAGAAACTACCCAATTACATGCGTCACCCAATGGTTATAATTACACTTGGTCTCCTGCTACAGGATTAGACAATCCTAATAGCCAGCATCCAAATGCTTCTCCAACACAAACTACCACTTATACGGTTACCATTTCAGGAACAAACTGCGAAAGAACAGCTTCTGTAACCATAGAGGTAAAAGAAATTGTTTGTGATGAACCTGATATTTTTATTCCCAATGCATTTACACCTAACGGAGATGGAGAAAATGATGTGCTGTTTGTGAGAGGTAAAATGATAGAAAAAATGAATCTCAAAATATACAACCGTTGGGGAGAGTTGGTTTTTGAAACCGATAACCAACAAATTGGTTGGGATGGAAAATACAAAGAAGAATTAGTACAACCGAATGTTTTTGTGTATCATCTACAAATTTGGTGTATTGATGGTCAAGAATTTTTTAAAAAAGGAAATGTAACAGTTATAAGGTAAGTTGGGAAGTAAAAAATCACATATTAGTTGGATTAAAATTTGGGTAATAACATTGTTACCCATGTTTATTTTCATTAATAAACTAGTGGGACAAGATATTCATTTTTCTCAATTTTTCAATTCTCCCTTAAACCTCAACCCTTCATTAACAGGTAATTTTATTGGAGATATTCGTTTAGTTGCCAACCAAAGAACCCAATGGAGTTCGGTAACCACACCTTATATTACTTTTGCGCTATCGGGGGAATATAGAAACATTTATAATACTTCATTAAACGCTGGACTTTCCATTTTTCATGATAAAGCAGGAGATTCTCAATTTTCAACCTTACAAATAGGGATACCAATAAGTTATACCTTATACGTTAATGATTCTTCACAAACGGTTCAATTTGGAATACAACCATCTTTTATACAAAGAAGTATCAACTATGACGACCTGAGGTTTGACAATCAGTACGATGGAACAGTTTATAATTCGGCTTTAGGAAACGGTGAAACGTTTGGAACTAACGGACGCAACTATTTTAACTTGCATGCCGGTATCAGTTGGAACTATTTATTTGCGCAACGAAAATCAGTAAATGCAGGTTTTGCTGTGCATAATCTAACCCAACCGGAACAAAGTTTTTTTAGTGGCGAAAGCATTCCTTTAAAACACCGCTATACTTTTCATGCAGGAACAGATTTAAAGATTCACAACGATTTTGATGTTCTTCCGAGAGTGATGTTAGGCTATCAACATAATTATAAAGAAATAATAATGGGTGGATCGCTTAGATATCACCTCAACAACGGAAACTATAGAAATCTTTACGGAGGAATTTACTACAGAAATTCGGATGCAGCCTATTTAACTGCAGGAATAGATTATCATAATTTTCATTTTAAAATCAGTTATGATATTAATGTTTCATCCCTCGAAGTAGCCAGCAACAACCGTGGCGGATTTGAATTTGCTTTAATCTATATTTTTGAAAAATACAGACCGGTTATTAAGCGATATAAAGCTTGTCCGAATTTTATATGAAAATAAAAATTTGCATATTATTTTTTTTGGTCGGCAGTTTAATAAAAATAAACGCCCAAAGTCAGTCGCAATTGATAAAAGTAGGTGACCAACTTTTTAATGAAAAAGATTATTATGCAGCATCGCTGTGGTACAAACAAGCGTTAGATATTGATTCCACATTATTGGAATTAAAATTCAAGTATGCAGAATCGCTAAGAATGTATAACGATTATGCAAAAGCCGAATGGCAATACTTTTCTGTTTATAAAGATGATAGAGGTAAAACTTACCCATTAGCCCCATTTTGGTATTCTATGATGCTAAAATACAATGGTAATTATTTAGAAGCCAAAAAATCTTTTAAAAGAATAAAAAGACATTTTACTAACGACAGAAAAAGCTTTTATTACCAAAAAGTGATGCAAGAAATTGAATCTTGTGAAAAAGCCATTGAGATTATGAAAGATACACTGTTAGTTGATGTGAAAAATATCGGAACAGGAATAAATACCTATAACAGTGAATTGGGAGCTAATTTTATGAATGATAGTTTAATCATTTATACTTCTTTGCGAGATGAAAAAATGAAAGAAGACAATCAAGTTACAGATACTTCGCTTTACCTAACACGATTATTTACTTCATCCAAAAATAACAACGATTGGAACCAAGGAAAAAAGCTCCCTGAAAGCATTAACATCCCCAATTACCATATTGCCAACGGATGTTTAAGTCCTGATGAAAAAACCTTTTATTTTAATCAATGTGATAGGAATTTAACTTGTAAAATTTATGCCGTTGCTATAGAAAATGGCGAATGGAAACCACCCGTTTATGAAGTGAAAAACATTAATCTGGAAGGCTTCACCTCTTCCCAACCTTTTATTACAAAAATTAATAACAAAGAAGTCTTGTTTTTCTTATCAAACCGACCTGGTGGTTTTGGAATGATGGATATTTGGTACGCACAAAAAAATGGAAGCGAGTTTTCTTCTCCTGTAAATCCCGGTATAAATATTAACAGTATTGAAGATGAAATAACGCCTTTTTATAACCACAAAGACAGTTCCTTATATTTTAGCTCTAATTGGCATTACGGTTTAGGAGGGTTTGATATTTTTAAAAGTAAAACCGACTTAATCAGTTTTCAAACGCCTGAGAATTTAGGATTTCCTATCAATACAAGTGTAAACGATTTTTATTATTACGAACATAATAATATGGTTTTACTAACCTCTAACCGAAAGGGCTCTATGGCCAAAAAAGGAGAAACTTGTTGCAACGATATTTATTTTTATGAAATTCCTGATACGATTGAACCAGTTTATACCACACTGGAAGAATTAAACAGGTATTTGCCTGTAAAGCTATATTTTCACAATGACTTTCCCGACCCAAGAACAAGAGATACCACTACCCTACAAACTTATGCTCAAACTTATAAAGATTACACCCATTTGTATAACAAATACCGTAGAGAATACAGTGAGGGCTTAAAAAATGAAGAAAAAAGCAATGCCGAAGTAGAAATTGATGAACTTTTTTCCAACTATATAGATAAAGGAATTAAAGATTTAATAATGTTTACACCACTCCTCTTAAAGGAATTAGAAACAGGAAGATCCATTACGTTAACCATAAAAGGTTATGCCAGTCCGCTGTCTAAAACAGATTACAACGTAAACCTTACACTTAGAAGGATTTCCAGTTTAATTAATTATTTAAAAGAATACGAAAACGGTATTTTAGCACCGTATATCAATGGGACTGCTGAAAATGAGGCTAAACTCTCCTTTATTAAAGTACCTTTTGGTGAATACCAGTCCAACGAAATTAGTGATGATTTGGAAGATAAAAGAAACTCAGTTTACAGTCCGGCTGCTGCTTTAGAACGTAAGATTGAAATTATTGCCATTACTGAACACGATACTAACAAAGTAGCCATGGACGGTTCTGAATTAGAAAAATTGCCCTTACTTACTTTTAAAGACTCTATAATAGAATTTGATTTATTGTTAGACGAAATGCCTATTAAAATAATTAATAATGGAGAGGCTCCTTTAAAAATATTTGAAGCCAACTGTAATTGCGATGCATTTGAGGTGATTTTTCCAAAAGAAGAAATTCCTACTTACGAAATACAATATTTAACCTTGAAAAAAATGAAAGGAATTGAAAATACAGAAAAAAATTGTACCATTACTTTTTTAACCAATACTATTCCCAATAAAAAAATATTGGAGATTAAATTAAAATAATTATTCATCAGATTTTGAATCATCTTCAGATGACAAACTCAGTAATTTTTGTCTGAACATAAACTCTAACTGTGCATTAACTGTAAGTAAATCTTCTGTAAGTTTTTTGTTTTCCCTTCTTAAAGTAAAAACTTCAAAAGCCTGTTCTATCAACTTTCTCATGTAATCAACATCCCATGGTTTCTGTATATATTTATATACCTGACTTTTATTAATGGCATCAATAACTACATTAATATCACTATATCCGGTAACCAACACACGAATCATTTCAGGATATTTTTCTTTTATCTTTTCAAAAAACTCTATTCCTGTAACTTTTGGCATTCGCTGATCTGAAAGAATAATACTAATTGTCCTTTCTTCTTTGTCTAATATTTTTTCAGCTTCTTCTGCATTTATAGCTGTATAAATTTTAAAATCTCTTCTAAAAGCGGCTTTAAACGAATTTAAATTTTCTTGTTCATCATCTAAATAAAGGATTACAGCTTTGTTTTCTTGGTCTTTTATAGCTTCGGTCATAACATAAAAAGTTTTTTCTAAAATTATAATAAATAATTTAATTTATTGTACCTAAAACATCCATTGAAACACTACGTATTTTTACGTAGTAAAGGTAGTCTTTTTTTTTGTAATATAGTGTTTTCAAACCAACCTTTAAAGCAAAGAGTTTAGTCATGAAGAACTCCATTAAAAATCAATACTATGAACAATTTTCTTCAAAAACCGACAATGAAGTTTTGTATCCTTCATTTTTTAAATCAGAAGAAGGTGGTAACAGCGACAACTTACATCAATTAATAAAAAACAATCCTCAAATTGTTATTATTGACGAAATTCAAAGTCAGCTGGAGGAATTGATAAAATTAAGACACCCCCAAGAAAAATTTACTGAAAAAGAGTTATCTCAAAAAATTGAAACTCATTTAGGAGAAACTAAATTAGATAATTATGGCGTTTGGGTATATTATCCTTGGCGAAATACTTTAGTTCACTTATTAGATGAAAAAGAGTTTGTAGAAGTTAGAACCAATAGAAACCAAAATAAAATTACTACTACGGAAAAAGAAATTTTAGCCACAAAAAAAATTGGTATTATCGGGTTATCCGTTGGTAAAGCCATTGCACTTACTATGGCTATGGAGCGTATTTGTGGAGAAATTGTATTAGCAGATTTTGATGTTATTGAATTATCTAATTTAAATAGAATACAAACAGGAGTGCATCATTTTAACACTAAAAAAACCATTGTTGTAGCACGAGAAATTGCAGAAATTGACCCTTACCTAAAAGTAACTTGTTACCATGATGGATTAACAGCAACCAACATAAACGACTTTTTTACCAAAGATAAAAAATTGGATGTTTGTATTGAAGTATGTGATGGTCTTGAAATTAAGATTCTTGCTCGCCAAAAAGCTAAAGCATTAAGAATTCCTGTAGTAATGAACTCAAGCGATAGAGGTACAACAGATATTGAAAGGTTTGATTTAGATACTAACTTACCAATTCTTCATGGGTTAATAGAGCATCTAGATTTAAGTAAACTAAAAGAGGCCAAAACAACTAAAGAAAAAGCAATTTATTTATTACCAATGCTAGGTGTTGATACTTTGTCTAAGCGACTACAAACGTCAATGCTAGAAATAGGAAAAACAATTACTACTTGGCCTCAGTTAGCTTCTGGAGTGATTTTCGGTGGCGGAATATGTACAGATGTTTGCAGAAGAATTTTATTAAATCAATTTTCAAAATCAGGACGCTATTTTGTAGATATTGAAGACCAAATAAATAATGATATAGAAGATTACATTTCTCAAAAAAGAAAAAATAGTTAATTTTAAAACCGAACAAAAGAAGAATGGAAGAAGTGCAACATAAATTTAGAATAAGTGCTTTTAGAGCTGTTGATGAACCAAACTTATGTTCGCAATATGTTAAAGGTCATGTAAAAGTTTTAACAGATTATGGTATATCGAACATTACATCAAATAATAATTTATGGGTTAATAATCCCAACATTTATTGTCTAGGATTACACTCTGAATCGAATGAATTAATGGCAGGTATTAGAATTCAACTAGCTGATGGAATAAATCCACTACCTATTGAGAAAGCCATTGGACATATGGATAGTACAATTTATGACTTGGTTGAAAAATACGCAATCAATGGAGGAATAGGAGAATTATCAGGATTGTGGGTAAATAACCGACTAAAAGGAATGGCAATAGGTTGGTATATGGTTAGAGCTGCTATCGCCTCATCTAATCAATTAAATTTTAAAACAATGATTGGGATATGTGGAGATGTTACATTGAAAATGTTTAATAATGTAGGTTTTACAATTGAAAAAGGATTAGGAAATAACGGTCAATTTTATTATCCAAAAGAAGATTTAATTGCTCATGCTGTTGGAATATTAGACGCTGTAACGCTTGACAATGCTATAGAGTACGACAAGAAAATAATGCAATCACTAAGAAATAAAGTACATCAAAAAAGAATTGAATCCGATACAAAGATAAAAGTAGATATCAAGTATAATTTAAAATATCCAAGAGTCGTTAAAATACTTTATAATAAAAAGCTAGAAACTATAAAATAAAAAGCTATGTTAGTTACTCACAAAAAAAATCGCTTCTTTCTATTTTATGTTTTAATCTTTCTTTCCTCATTTTTTAATTTAAGAGCTGAAAATATAATCATCGATAATGAAAACAATTTAATCAATATTGGTGGTGATGTTGAAATATATGAAGACAAAACAAATAACTTATCTTTTGAAGAAGTTATCTCAAAAGAATTTACTCCATCTAAATCACCTGTCCCAAATCTAGGGATTTCAAAATCTAACTTTTGGATTAAAATACCCATTACCAACAAAACAGAAAGTGAACATCTTATTCTTGAATTATCATTAGCAATTATAGACCATATAGAATTTTATTATTATACAGATAATAATCAGATAAACGTAATAAAAACTGGAGATGCTTATCCTTTTGAAAAGAGAGAATATAAAGACCCTCATTATTTATTTGATTTAAATATTCCAACAGGCGAAACCAAAACTTACTATTTAAATGTTAGAAGCAATGAAGCCTTACAACTTCCGCTAAAAGTTGGAACAATAATAAATGTTTATGACCAAATAAAAAATAGAGACCTTTTATCTGGAATTTATTTTGGAATCATGTTAGTAATGATTTTATACAACCTATTTATTTATTTTTCTGTTAGAGACAAAAGCTATCTTTACTATGTAGTTTATATTATTTGCATTTTACTTACTCAAACAAGTTTACAAGGATATACTTTTCAATATCTATGGCCAAATAGTGCCTTAATTACAAAGTTCAGCTTAATATTCCTCCCTTCTCTATCAGGAATTACAGGCATGTTTTTTATGAACGTCTTTCTTCAAACAAAAGAATTTTCAAAAAGACTTTATAATATCGCTTTTATTTTTGTTATACCTTACCTAATTGCTTACGTAATTGCCTTTATGGGAGAACTAGGTATAAGCCAGGCAGTTATTCAACTTAACTCCACAATTATATCTTTATATATGTTAATTACTCCAATTCTTATATATAGAAGAGGGTTTAAACCTGCAAAATATTTCATTGCGGCTTGGAGTGTATTCCTTCTAGGCGTTTTTGTATTTGTATTAAAAGACATGGAAGTCCTTCCTTTTAATAACCTAACTAGGTACACTATGCAGATTGGCTCTGCAATTGAAACTATACTTCTTTCATTTGCTCTTGCAAATAGAATAAGTATCATTAGAAAAGAAAACGAACATCTCATAAAAGAACAAAACATAATCTTAGAACAAAAAGTAAAAGAACGTACTGCCGAATTAAACAAAGCTATTGAAGATTTAAAACAGGCTCAATCGCAATTGGTAGAATCTGAAAAAATGGCGTCTCTTGGTCAGCTTACTGCAGGAATTGCACATGAAATTAATAATCCTATCAATTTTGTTTCTTCAAATGTGTTTCCGTTAAAACAAGATATTGAAGACCTGAAAAGCATCTTAAACAAATATGAAGAAATTACCGAAAGTGCTGATCTAAAAAATAAACTGAACGAAATAAACCAACTTAAAGAAGAACTCGATTATGAACTACTGTTAGAGGAACTAGACACTATAATTAATGGTATAGAAGACGGTGCAAAAAGAACTGCCGAAATTGTGAGTGGTTTAAGAAACTTCTCCAGATTAGATGAAAGCGAATTCCAAAGTGCTAATGTTAATGATTGCATCAATACCACTTTAAAAATTATTCAACCCAAATTGACCGATATAAAAATTATAACCGAACTTGAAAATATCCCTCCTATTGATTGTTACCCCGGAAAACTCAATCAATTCTTTTTAAATACAATAGACAATGCTATTTATGCTGTTAATGCAGTAAAAAAACCTAACCATAAAGGTGAAATTGAAATTAAAACAACTCTAAAAAACGACCACATTATTGTTACACTGAAGGATAATGGTATTGGTATGGACGAAACCACTAAAAATAAAATTTTTGAACCTTTTTTTACTACTAAAGATGTTGGCGAAGGTACTGGTTTAGGAATGTCTATTGCTCATGAAATTCTTGAAATGCACCAAGCAAAAATTGAAATTGAATCAGAAATTGATAAAGGAACTCAAATAAAAATATTTTTACCCTTAACTTTACCGACATGGAAAGAATAAATGTTTTATATCTCGATGACGAAGCTTCCAATCTAAAAGCTTTTAAAGCTACTTACAGAAGAATTTTTAATGTCCATACTGCATTATCAGCCGAAGAAGGTTATAAAGTACTAAAGCAATTTCCTGTAGAAGTTATTATTGCCGATCAACGTATGCCTGGCAAAACAGGTGTAGATTTTTTTCAATCTATTTTAGAAACTTATCCTCATCCTATTAGAATTTTACTAACTGCCTATACTGATATTAATGCTGTTATTGACGCCATAAATAAAGGACAAGTTTACCGATATGTTACCAAACCATGGAATGATTTCGACCTTAAACTTACCATAGAAAATGCCTATCAATTATATTTATTAAAAGAACAACACAATAAACTTAACGCCAAATATCACAAAGTTTTTACCCAAGCAACCGATCCAATCATCCTTTTCGATTTAAAAGGTAGAATTATAGATTATAACAAATCTGCTGTCGATTTTATTAAATCTGCCCCGGAAGATAGCTTGAATTTAAAAACTTTTTCTTCTTTCTTCAAAAACAAATCAGACATTGCTAAAGTTGTCAATAAAATTAATGAAGACGGCTATATTAAAGATTCTGAATATAAGTTAGTTCTAAAAAATAATGAAGTTAGAAATTGCCTTATTTCCGTAAATTCTATCAATGATAGCTATGGCAATCCTGTAATTTTTCAAGTAATTATTAAAGATTACACTGAACACCATAGAGTAAACCAACTTTTATTAAAAACCATTATCAAAACTCAAGAAAAAGAACGAGAAAGAATTTCAAGAGATTTGCATGATGGAGTAGGACAATCGTTAGCCGCCATTAAACTTCATATTGAAAACATTAAATATGAATCTACACATACTAAAGAATTAGAAACAATCTCTAACATACTGAAAGATACCATAAAAGACTTAAGAACCATTTGTTACGAAACATTACCTTTAGTACTTTATGATCATGGGTTAAAAAAAGCTGTTCAAGATTTAATTTCTAAAAACATTTCTCATCAATTAGATATGCATTTGAATTGCGATGACAACCTTCCTGAACTAGGCAAACACCTTAACATCGCTATATTTAGAATTATTCAAGAATTTATTTCGAATACTATTAAACATGGAAAAGCATCGCTTATAAACATAAACATATCTATAGTTAACGAAAACATTTTAATTGAATTGAAAGACAACGGAATTGGTTTTGAAATTGCCGATTTATCGGTTAACCATGGTCATGGAATTCAAAATATTAAAAGCAGAGTAGAATCTTTTGCAGGAACATTAGTCATGGAAAGCACCTTAAAAAAAGGTACCTCTTTCTCCATTTTAATCCCTTATTAAATCAATGCAACAACTTTTAATTTTCTTCTCATTAATAACCTTATTTTCTTGTGGAGAGATAAAAAAAGAAGCATCTACTTCTGAAAATACATCAGAACACATTCGTTATGCAAAAGGATTTAATATTAAGTATCATGAAAATTATAAAATAGTTAAAGTCCTCCAGCCTTGGAAAGGAGAAAACAAAAGTCTAAACTATGTATTGTATGAAAATGAAAAACCAGAAAATGTAGAAGGCATATTCATTAAAACTCCCATAAAATCTATTGTTTGCTTAAGTTTAACACATTTAGCTTTTATTGAAAAGCTAAATGAAGTTAACTCCATTAAAGGAATTGCGGGTTGTGATTATGTTAGTAGCGAAGTCATAAAAGAAAAAATTAATGCAAACATTATCCAAGAAGTTGGTCAGCACGAAGTATTTAACTATGAAACATTAGTAAATATTGCTCCTGATATTGTTATGGCTTATGGCATAGATCAATCTTCAACTGCCAAACTTAATAAATTTGCTTCATTAGGTTTAACAACTGTTCTAAATGCAGAATATATGGAGTTACACCCTTTAGGCATGGCAGAATGGATAAAATTTGTAGCTGCTTTTTATAATAAAGAACAACTAGCCGATTCTATTTTTAAACATATTGAAGCAGAATATTTAAGCGTAAAAAAAACAGTGGCAAATTTAAAAGAACAACCAACTGTTTTTACAGGAATGCCTTGGAATGGTGCTTGGCATGTTCCGGGAGGAACATCTTTTCAAGCTCAATTTTTAAAAGATGCCGGAGCAAATTATATTTGGAGCGATAATGATGAAGAAAGAAGCATAGTAAAAAGCAAAGAAATTATTATTGATGAAGCCCTAAATGCAGATTTTTGGCTCAATGTAAATGCTTTTAACAGTATAGAAGAAATTGTTGCTCAAGATGCTGTATTAGCCAATTTTGCAGCTGTTAAAAATCAACAGGTTTATAACAACAACCTAAAAGTAAATGCTGCTATGGGTAATGATTATTGGGAATCGGGTGTAGTAAATCCACACATTATTTTAAAAGATCTAATAACTATTTTTCATCCGACAAAAATTAAACATCAGCTTTATTATTATAAAAGATTAGAAAAAAAATCTTCATCAAATTAAACCCATCACAAATTTTGAAAACTCCAAACTGCAATACCATTGAAGCCCTTGAAGCAGATTATTTATATAAAAAACTATCTCAACTGCCTAATGCCGGTAACGGACTTTTTACTGCAATAGCTATTTATAAAGATGAAACCATAGCTGTTTTTAAAGGAGAGTTATTAACCTATATACAAGCTGAAAAGCGAGCATCAGAAGGAAATGATAAGTACTTCATCAATTTACTGAATGGAAGCATTATGGACTCCATGAATGTAACATGCTTTGCTAAATATGCTAACGATGCCAGTGGTTTTACAAACTCAAACTTTAAAAATAATGCGAAAATTACTTTAGATGATAATGATAAGGTATGCATCCAGGCAACCAGAAACATTAAAGCCAATGAAGAATTGTTTTGCAGCTGTCTCTTATACACATCTGACGCTGCCGACGAATAGAGAGGTGTA
>OJFR01000131.1_pt1 | contig 25746 bp, 24 predicted proteins | sample 1594121 | NCBI WGS metagenome assembly OJFR01 (sample SAMN05416812, study PRJEB24817) | seawater metagenome | isolation source: Sea water | place: Canada:Atlantic | collected 2013-07 | reverse complement strand
CTACACCTCTCTATTCGTCGGCAGCGTCAGATGTGTATAAGAGACAGGCTTAAAGCCAATGGTTTTGAAGTAGAACATGAAGCAGAGCAAGATGATTCGGAAATTGTTATTATCAATACTTGTGGATTTATTGATAATGCCAAACAAGAATCGATAGACACTATTTTACGATATGCCGAAGCTAAAAAAGAAGGTTTTGTAGATAAGTTATACGTTACCGGATGTCTTTCCGAACGTTATAAAGATTCTCTTGAAAAAGAAATTACCGAAGTAGATGCCTATTTTGGGACGAAAGAATTGCCAAGATTATTAAAAACACTAAAAGCCGATTACAAACACGAGTTAATTGGCGAAAGAATTATTACTACGCCCAATCATTACGCCTATTTAAAAATTTCTGAAGGCTGCGACAGAGCTTGTTCTTTCTGTGCTATTCCGCTAATGAGAGGAAAACACGAATCGGTACCCATAGAACAATTGGTGGAACAAGCTAAAAATTTAGCCAAACAAGGCGTTAAAGAGTTAATTTTAATTGCTCAGGAACTTACTTTTTATGGGTTGGATATTTATAAAGAAAGACGATTATCAGACTTGCTTAATGCTTTGTCGGAAGTGGAAGGAATTGAATGGATAAGGTTACACTATGCTTACCCAACAGGTTTTCCGATGGATATTATTGAAACCATGAAAAGTAATCCGAAAGTATGTAATTACTTAGATATTCCTTTACAACATGCTTCAAACAATATGTTAAAAGCTATGAGGAGAGGAGCTACCAGAGAAAAAACTACTCAGTTAATAAAAGATATCAGAGCTATTATTCCTGATATTACTATTAGAACTACCTTCATTGTTGGTTTTCCGGGAGAGACACGAGAAGATATTGAAGAAATGAAAGCTTGGATACAAGAAATGCAGTTCGACAGATTGGGTGTTTTCACTTATTCTCATGAAGAAGATACACATGCTTATCAGTATGAAGATACACTTACGGACGAAGAAAAAGAAGCTCGTGCTGAAGAAGTAATGGCAGTACAACAACAAATTTCACTTAATTTAAATGAAAAGAAAGTAGGAAAAACATTTAAAGTGCTTTTCGATAGAATGGAAGGTGGTTATTTTGTTGGCAGAACAGAGTTTGATTCTCCTGAAGTAGATAATGAAGTGTTGGTAGATGCTGCTGAGCATTATGTGAGAATAGGAGATTTTGCTAATGTTAAAATTACTTCTGCCGGAGATTTTGATTTGTATGGAGAGGTGGTTTAATTAATGTGAGGATGATTTTATGTGTGAATTAGAAATTTTTGATTTACATAAAAATACTTTTAGCGTCTTGGCGTCTTTGCGAGAGGTAACTATAATACAAATGATTTAAATGAACAAACAAACAATACCCTATTCACAAACAACATTTTTTTCTTCGTTAATCAACGATTATTTGGCTAATGAGGAAAAGTTACATTCTTTTATCAATCATAATTGCTCACTTCAAGCTTTTGCTGACGCTATTGCTGAACGTAAACAAACTACCATTAACCGAGAGTTGCTTACTAAACAACTTTATCATCAATATAAAGATTTATCATTAAGTGATGCTGTTAAAACAAACATAGAGCAATTAAAAAATTCCAACTGCTTTACCATTACTACCGGACATCAACTCAATTTATTTACAGGTCCTTTATATTTTCTTTATAAAATTATATCGGCAATAAATTTGGCTAAAACGCTTAAAGCAACTTACCCTGAAAATGATTTTGTTCCTGTCTATTGGATGGCAACAGAAGACCACGATTTTGAGGAAATCAATCATTTTAACTTGTTTAATGAAAGGTTATCCATACAAAAAGAAGCAGGAGAAGATGGAGCAGTAGGTAGGCTAAGCTTAACGAATGCTACAGGAGTGGCTAAAGAATTAGAAGCGTTACTTGGTGATAGAAATGGTGGTGAAAAAATTTTAGAATTGTTCAAACAATTTTATACTGCTGATAGCAATTTTACACAAGCAACAAAAGCCTTAGTCAACCATTTGTTTGGCGAATATGGTTTGGTAATTATTGATGGCGATGATGCTGAATTAAAAAGAAGTATGATTCCTTATTTTGAGCAAGAATTAGTAGCGCAAAAGAATCACCAATTTATAGAAGAAACTACTCAGCAATTAACTGATTTAGGATATAAAAGTCAGGTAACACCGCGAGAAATTAATTTGTTTTATTTGGACAACAACCTACGAGAACGCATTGTTGTTGAGGGTGAACAATACAAGGTGTTGAATACCAATTTAAGTTTTACCAAAGAACAAATCCTTGCGGAATTAAATAATCATCCCGAAAAATTTAGTCCGAATGTAGTAATGCGACCACTTTATCAAGAAGTGATTTTGCCTAATTTGGCTTACATTGGCGGAGGAGGAGAACTTGCTTATTGGTTTCAACTAAAAGATATGTTTAATGCTAATAATGTGTTTTTTCCAACATTAATATTGAGGAACTCTGTTTTGATTATTGATGCAGGAAGCATTAAAAAAATGCAAAAACTAGGATTGGAAGTCCCACAGTTGTTTGAAGATACAGAAGAACTCATTAAAGAATATGTCACCCAACATGCCGATATTAATTTAACACTTTCGCAACAAAAAGAGCAACTTGCTAAATTGTACGAAACTATTGAAAACAAAGCTATTCAGCTGGATAAAACATTGCAAGCAGTTGTAAATGCAGAATTGCAGAAAGCTACCAACGGCATTAATAATATTGAAGCTCGTCTGCTAAAGGCAGAAAAACAACGTGAAGAAGTTGCGGTAAACCAAATTAGGAGTATAAAAGACAAACTTTTTCCAAATAGTGGTTTGCAAGAGCGACACGATAATATGAGCTCTTTATTACTTTTCTACGGAATGGATATTATCCCAACATTAATGCAGCACCTTCATCCATTAGATAAAGAGTTGGTGGTGTTGATGGACAAATAAAAAATCCAACCGTATTTTCTAATTAGATGGTACTATTTTCTTAATTCTTAATAAATTTTTTAGTGGTAGTTTGCTCGTTCGTTCGAACACTAATCAAATAAACGCCACGAGACAACTCACTAACATTTAATTTATTGGTTGTTGGTGTAATGGTTTTTATGGTTTTACTGGTTATGTCATAAATGGTTACTTCATCAATAGGAGTGTTTCCATTTTCTATCATCATAAAATCATTTACCGGATTGGGGTAAATTAAAAGAGCAGTTGAGTTTTGCTCAGCAATTCCAACAGTAGAATTATAATAAACAGAATCACAATAAGAATCATTACATCCACCATTGTTTGCAACAGTTAAACAAACATTGTAACTTCCTGTTGCAGCATATTGATGTGTTGGATTTTGTAAAGTAGAAGTATTACTATCACCAAAATCCCAAAACCAAGTTGTTATTGGTGATAGAGGGAAAGTACTTTGATCCGAAAAATTGAATAAACCTGCTCCATTGTTGTTGTGTGTAAAATTTGAAGTAGGAAAATCATGTACAGTTATTTGCGAAAATCCCATAAAAGTACAGCCATGAGAAGTGGTGACAATATATGTTATCATATAAGTGTTAGGTTGAAAATAAGTGTACATTACAGGAGAAGGACCAACATGAGAATTACCATCGCCAAAATCCCAAAACTCACTAACGACAATATTGCCCGTTCCACTTCCAGGATTATTCATTCCAAAAAAGGTAACAACATCGCCTGAACAGACATCGGTAGGAGCAGATATATTAGCAAAACCATCATTTTCGCAAGCTAAAGGAATATAAATTAGCATTACACTTGTTCCGGTGTCTAACCCTCCACAGCCATTCACTTTAGGATAAATATCTACAAAAACGCGATAGTGATAACCTCCCGGAAGAGAATCGAAAATGGTAGAATCTTGCCAACCTCCCAATGTTCCTAAGGGAAATGAATTGTTTTGTTCTTCTATTTTATAGAAAACAGAATCTGCGGTGGTTGTTACATGCAACTCTAATAAACCAGAATCAGGATTATTAGTAGAATCTGCTTCTACCGTTACAGAATCAATGTTAAAAACAGGAGGAGTTGGTGGATTAGTAGAAAAATTATAATAAATGGTATCTCCACTAGAGTTGGCTATGGTTAACTGAAAAGTATCTTGACACAATTGAGTATAGCTGGTAATTCCTGTTGAAGAAACATTGTTTACGGGTGTTGTATTCGCAGGGTGTGAACCTGTTAATGAAAAAGTATAGGGAGCAACACCTCCGGAAACTTCTATATATAAACTACCATAAGGATTGGGTAAAGGGTTTGAATTTATACTATCACAATCTAAACAAGTGGTTACAACATTTGAGGAATCAATACTGATTTGAGCATTTAAGTTGATTGCTAATACAATTACTAAAAGTAGGGTTAAAATTTTTTGCATTGTTTTTTTGAATTTTATTAATAGAATAGCATTAAGACTTTATTTTTTTATTTTAGTTGCTTTGTGAAGGTAATAAAAGTTAACCAGATGAACTAATAGGGTATTAAAATTTCAGAACGAAAACTTCTTAGCTTCTTTGCGATTAAAAAAAGATTTAACAATACTCAAACGTACAGAATACAAAGTTTTGCGTAGTATCAAAAGGAGTAGGGTGGTCGATATAAAAACTTTCTACTAGTTTAAAATGTTGGTTAAAAGTAGTGGTAAGGCTTTCTTTAGAGTATTGCTGAATTTCAATACCGCTACATTTTTTAGGACCATTTTCAGAAAAAGTAGCAATAGTCATCTTGCCATTTTTGTTTACTATATTGTTTACCAAATTAAGGTAGCTTTTTACATCTTTTTTATCGGTTAAAAAATGAAAAACAGCTCTGTCGTGCCAATAATCGTACTTTTCTGTGGGGTTAAAAAGTGTAACATCCTCAACAATCCATTTTACCTTATTGGCTTTTTCGCCTAATCTTTCTTTCGCTCTGTTTATCGCTGCTTCAGAAATATCTAACACCGTAATATTGGTGTAACCCAACGTTAATAAATTATCTACTAAAAAGCTATCGCCACCACCAACATCAATAATGGCAGTACTTTTATCTTTAGCATATTTGGTAATTTGTCCTAACGAAGTTTCGGGAGTTGGCTGATACCAGCTTACTTCATCTAATTGCTTAGAAGTATAAATCTTTTGCCAGTGTTCTTTTCTGTCCATCTGTAGTTAGTTTTTTACAAATTTCAACACTTGTTGGTTGTTTGTTGTACGAATAGTTAAAAAATAAATTCCCGCTGGAAGCGATTTAATAGCAATACGATTAGTGAAGTTATCGGTTTTTTCAATTAGTACTTTTCCGCTGATATCGGTAATAAAAAAAGTATTTTTTTCATTTAGAGATAAACCAACTATTGTAAGTTCTTCTTTAGCCGGATTTGGATAAATAGCCAAATCAGCAGTATTGTTCAGTTCGTTTACGGTAAGTGCATCAGTATTAAATTGTGTTTGAGCAGCATCGGCATTTTGTTGAAGATGTAACAAGCTATCTCCTGCTAACAAAGCAAAAGCCACTATATGTTTACCACCCGGAGTAATCGAAAAGTTATCAGCACTAATAACATGAGCTACATCATCACCATTAAAACCACCTGCCAATAAATTATTAGTGCTAAGGGTAGTATGTTTTTCTGAAGTAGTGAAGCCATCATTAATGTTCATACTGCTACCACTTCCGTTTACATCTATTGCGTGTGCTACCAGATTGTCAGTGGTTAAGAGTTTAATTCCTGCATACAAAGAATCATTATCAAGAGCATAAACATAGCCTAATTTTCTGCTGAGGTCTGTGCTTGCTTTGTTTAAACTTGGTTGGAGAATATCCCAATCGGCAAAAATTCCTGCATATACATTGTTAAGTGTTACCCCACTTTGGTTTTCAATTTCGTAAACTACAATTACAAAATGGTCGTTTGGAGAAGTTGGGTACGCATAAGAAAGTTGTTTAATACTAACTTGTAAAGGGTTTGGCGATTGCAAATCGTCCATAAAACCAACTAAATCTAAAGCAGAAACATAAGGTGGATGGTAAGCTACATTAAAAATACTTCCAAAATCTTGGTCGAAACCACTTGCTCCTCTAATAGGGTCTGAAACTCTTGTAGAGCCATCAGTAATCATAAAACCTGCTTCGTAGAGCAATTGTTTGCCTTTATATATAAAGCCCCTACCAACATTGTTGTTATTATCATTAAATCCAATTTTGCCCTTGCTGGTAATGGTGGTACTAATAAGGTTTTCCTCTAAATGTATATAATCGGGGTTGATAAGCAGGTTAAAATAATGGTTGTAAGAAAAAGTGCCGTTGCTTATAGTTGCCTGAAATAAAATATTTTCGTTGAGGTTAGCTCCCGAAAGGATTTCTACTGTAAATGGTTGGGCGTAATTGCTGGCAGTATCGAGCATGTTTAAATTGGGAAAACTGCTTATATTATTAATAATATTTACAAAAGGTGAGGAAGAACTGAGTGTTATATTAATGCCGTTAATAGGATTTAAAAAGTTGGTAAGTTCAGTAATAATCCGAAGTGTATCACCATTCTTAAACAAGTTATTGTTATTGTCGGAGATGTTTTTGTTGGTAATATCTGCAAATTGTGCTGTTGTGTTGTTTAAAGCATCAAAAAGATTTAATCTGCCTGTACCAAGTTTATTGATGTAAGATGGATTTTGTGTACTGATATCATCTGTAGTAGCTTTTAGTTGGGCAGCTACTTGTTGGACGGTATAGGTAGGAAATTCATTTTTTACAATTGCAGCAGCAGCAGCAACTATAGGGGCAGCCATAGAAGTTCCGCTGTTAGTACCGTAGTTGTTGCCAACGGTGGTGAAAATTATTTCTCCCGGAGCGGCAATATCAATATGGTAACCATAATTGGAGTTGTTTTTTCTAATGTCACTTTGGTCGGTAGCAGCAACATTGAGGACACCATCATAACTTGCAGGATAAAAAGGTGTTTCTAAATTATCATTTCCTGCTGCAGCAACCACCAAACAGCTCTGGTTTATTTGAGCATATTTAATAATATCTTCCTGAAAGCGACTGTTTTCATAGCTTCCCCAAGAGCAATTAATGATAAAACAACCGTGATCTGCGGCATAAACGACTCCTTGATAAGCGTGCGTTAAAAATCCCGCAGCATTAGAAATTTTTACAGGCAAAAATGTAGTGTTGAAGCCTACTCCTGCAATTCCGGTAGTGTTGTTAGTGGCAGCAGCAGCAATTCCTGTTACCGCTACTCCGTGGGAGGTAGATTCAAAAAGAGCATTATTGTCGTTCATTCCCAAATCCCAACCGTAGTAGTTGTCTATGTAACCATCATTATCATCATCAATGCCATTAATAGGATCAGCATAATTAATTTTAATTTTTGAAATTAAATCTGGATGTGCCGGTTCCCAACCTGTATCTGTAATGCCAATGGTTATTGAAGTATCTCCTTGATTGATGTTCCACGCATTAAAAGCGTCAATTAAATTAAGATAATATTGTTGAGAAAGTAGCGTGTCATTAGGAGTAAAAGTCAATTCGGGTAAGTAATAAGGTTCCACATACTCCATTATTTTAGAGGCTGCGATTCGCTGTATAGCAGTTTCAACATCTACTAACTGAGCATTAAAAGTAAGTTGGTAAATCAGTGATAAGTCAATAAAATTGGGATGGTCTTCTTTGCTTTTTTTTGGAAATATTTTTTGAAGATTAGTTGTTCCTAGTTGAGTGCTGATGTTGGCAAATTGTGGGTGATTGATTTTATTATTAAAACAAATATTTCTGTACTGTTCTTTAACCTTAAAAATAAGGGTATTATTTAATTGGTTATTTTTTTGACTAAAAGCACTAAAGCTTAATAGCCATAAGAATAGTAAGGGTAAAAGGTATAGTCTTTTGCTAAACATTCAGTTTGTTTTAGGAATGTAAATTTAAGAAAATAACATGAATGTGGGATGTGTCTATAGATATCTTGTTGCTTAGCAATTGTGATTTTAATTGAATGTAGAAGTCAATAAAAAATAAGATTATTCACTTTATTTTTCTATTCCTCATACCTCGGAATGAAAATTTTTGTTCAGAATGACAGTCCTGATGGGCTTGTGTGATGGAAAAGTCCCCCTTCGGGGGATTTAGGGGGCTTTTACTCCACCCACAATACCAACCCTTTTAAATATTCACCTTCGGGATGGAAAATGTTTACCGGATGGTCGGCAGGCTGAGATAAATGATACAATACCCTAACATTTCTTTGTGAGCTAATGGCTGCTGCCATAATAGTATCGTAAAATAACTTTCTGTTAATGACCTGAGAGCAAGAAAAAGTGAATAATAATCCACCGGATTTCATGTTTTTTAAAGCCATTTCATTTAGTCTTTTATAACCCTGAACAGCTTTGTGCATCGATTTTCTGTGTTTGGCATAAGCAGGAGGATCCAACACAATGATATCATAAATTTCTTTATTTTCTTTTAAGAAAGTAAGCGTATCAGAAACAAAAGATTGATGGTTAGTAAGTTGATTTAGCTCAATGTTTTTATCGGTTAATTCAATTGCTTTTTTAGAACTATCAACAGAATGAACTGCCTTAGCTCCATTTTTTAATGCAGCAACAGAAAAACCTCCTGAATAGCAAAAAGTATTCAACACCAACTTGTCTTTAGCTAATTCGCCCAACAATTTTCTATTCTCTCTTTGGTCAATAAAAAAACCTGTTTTTTGTCCTTCAACCCAATCTAAATGATAGTTGCAATCGTATTCTGTTCCAATTAATTCAGGATTTTCAGCTTGATACAAATATCCATTTTCAATTTTCAGGTCAGTTTGTTTTTCAAGCGTTTCAGCACTTTTATCGTAAATGGCTAGTAACTTTTTACCATAAATTTTTTGTAAAGCGGCAATAATTTGTGGTTTGGCAAAGTGCATTCCAGCTGAATGAGATTGAATAACTGCGGTACCATTGTAAAAATCTATGATTAATCCGGGCAGTTGGTCGCCTTCAGCATGAATTAATCGGTAAATATTGGTAGATGGATTTTCGGTTAATCCCATTGCTTTTCTAAGTTCAAAAGCATTGGTTAATCGTTTAAACCAAAAATCATCATCAATAGGTTCTTGGGTAAAACTAATTATCCTAACAGCAATGGTTCCATCTTGAAAATGTCCTGTAGCCAGGAAGTTATTATTTTCATCAAAAATATTTACCAACTGACCATCAGTAAGTGGTTCGGGTGGAGTAGTATCCACAACAATTTTTTGAATAGCTCCTGAAAATACCCAAGGATGTTTTCTTTCAATAGATTTTTCTTTGTCTTTTTTGAGGATTACCGAAGGATAGTTCATGGAATAAATTTAGGCTTTTTGGAAAGCTACCATTTTTAAAGCAGTTATGGCAGCTTCATCGCCTTTATTACCATGTTTTCCACCAGAGCGATCTATGGCTTGTTGCATGGTGTTATCGGTAAGTACTCCAAAAATAACAGGTTTGTTATATTTCAGAGCCACATCTTTAATTCCTAAGGCAGTAGCATTACAAACAAAGTCGAAATGTTTGGTTTCTCCCTGAATAACGCTTCCTAAGCAAATTACAGCATCTAAGGTAGTTTTTTCTAATAGTGTTTGAGCTCCTAATGGCAATTCAAAACTTCCCGGAACATATTGAATAATAATATTTTCTTTAGCAACATTATGCTTTAAAAGCGTTTTGTATGCTCCATTTAATAAGCCTTGGGTAATTTGTTCATTCCATTCAGCAACAACAATAGCTATTCTCATGCTAGCACCATCAGGAATGGATGCAACATCATAATCTGATAAGTTTTTGTTAACAGTTGCCATAATGTTGTTACGTTTTTAGGGAATTAAACTGCTTATTTCGCACTCATCGTTTCAGCTCTAGCGATGTATTTTTCTACATCTCTGGCTTCAGCAGATTCAGCAAAATCTTTTTTAATCTCTTTGTATTTCTTTACCGCATTAGCATAGTCGCCTAAGGTTTCGTAAGCTATACCTGCTTTAAATAAATAAATAGGAGAAGTAAGTTTATTACTGTTTTTAGCAGCTGCTTTTTCGTAATAGTCTACTGCATTTTCAATATCATTTAATTCCATGTATGAATCGCCAATAGCACCTAAAGCAACAGCACTAATAATTACATCATCAGAGCTAAATTCTTTTAATTCATAAATAGCATCTTCAAACATGCCCATATTTCTGTAAGCAATACCTAAGTAATAGTGAGCTAAGTTGGCAGATTTTGTACCGCTGTAAGTTTCAACGATTTCAATAAATCCCATGTTTGTTCCACCATCGCCATTAATAGCTAAGTTTAAAGAATCTCTTTCGAACTGTTGTTCAGCCCAAAACATATTTTCTTGTGCTTCAGATTCTATTGGTGGAAGGTAAACTTTATAGTAAAAAGCAAAAGCTGCAATTACCAATATGATTGCAGCTAATGCAACGGTAATAGGCATTTTATTATTTTCTACAAAGTTTTCGGTTTTACTGTAAACCTCTTGAACATCAACAATTACTTCCGAATTTTCGTCTTTCTTTTTTGCCATTTTGTTTTCTTGTTTTTTATAGGGTTGCAAAAATAGTTTTTTTAATCAAAATAATAACAATTTGCTCAATTTTATCTTTTTATGGTGAAAATATATTGGATTAATAACCTTAGAATTAAAGGATTTTCTTACCGCGCCTGATAACTACTTAATCTAAAATCTACTATCACCATCTAACATTCTTCCTAAACCACCTAAAATACTACCTTCACCTTTTTGGTTTCCACCATAACTTGGAGCTGAAGCTAATACTCTGTCGGCTAAACGGCTAAACGGTAAGGACTGAATCCATACTTTACCTGGACCGGAAAGTTGAGCGAAGAAGAAACCTTCGCCACCAAATAAGGTGTTTTTAATGCCACCAACAAATTTAATGTCGTAATTTATAGTTTGGGTAAACCCTACAATACAACCAGTATCCACATTAAGTACTTCACCGGGTTGTAAGTCTCTTTCTATAATAGTTCCTCCGGCATGCATAAATGCCCATCCGTCACCTTCTAATTTTTGCATAATAAAACCTTCACCACCAAAAAATCCGGTACCTAATTTTTTCTGAAATTCAATGCCAACAGCTACTCCTTTGGCTGCACACAGAAAAGCATCTTTCTGACATATAATTTTACCGTTATAAGCTCTTAAATCGATAGGAACAATTTTTCCCGGATAAGGAGCAGCAAAAGTAGCATGTCTTTTATCAATTCCCTGATTGGTATAGGTAGTCATAAACAAACTTTCGCCTGTTAATACTCTTTTTCCTGCCGAAAATAACTTACTCATTATTCCTTGGTTTTGACTGCTGCCATCACCAAAAATAGTTTCCATTTTAATGTTGGAATCCATATACATTAAACTTCCGGCTTCGGCAATAACTGTTTCCTGAGGATCTAGTTCTATTTCTACACATTGCATGTCATCGCCAAATATTTTATAATCAATTTCGTGTGCGTTCATGGTTTTAAGGTTTAAATTGAATAATTTTGAACAACAAAAATAATAGAATTAACTTCACAAACTAATTATTAAAATGAAACTTATTTCTTGGAATGTAAATGGTATTAGGGCCATCGTTAAGAAGAATTTTTTTGAATTTATTGATGAATATCAGCCAAATGTGTTGTGTTTGCAAGAAACTAAAGCTCAAGATGACCAAGTACAAGAGGCTTTAGCGGAATTAAAAGGTTATCATATTTATTCTAATTCTGCTGAAAAAAAAGGATATTCGGGAACAGCTATTTTGACTAAAAAAGAACCTATAAACGTATTTTTTGATATTAACCAAACAGAACACGATAAAGAAGGGCGGGTTACTACTGCCGAGTTTGATGATTTTTATTTAGTTACGGTGTATGTTCCCAATTCTAAAACAGATTTATCGAGATTAGACGACAGACAAAATTGGGATGCTCATTTTCTTAACTTTTTGAAAGAATTAGAAAGCAAAAAACCTGTAATTGTTTGTGGAGATTTTAATGTGGCTCATAAAGCCATAGATTTAGCTAGGCCTGCTGCTAATTACAACAAAAGTGCTGGTTATACGCAACAAGAGATTGATGGTATGAGTAACTTTGTAAATGCTGGATTGGTAGATACTTTCAGATACTTTTACCCTGAAAAAAAAGATATGTACAGCTGGTGGAGTTATAGGGGAGGTGCTCGTTTTAAGAATGTAGGCTGGAGGATAGATTATTTTTTGGTTAGTAAAGCCTTTTTACCAAAAGTGAAATCGGCTGCCATACACATGGAAGTTGATGGTTCAGACCATTGTCCGGTAAGTATTGAATTGTAAAAAGTTAAAGAGAACATGTTGCAACCATCTATTCCATTAGCAGAACGACTTAGACCCAATTCTTTTGAGAATTATGTGGGACAAAAGCACCTTGTTGCCGAAGGAAGTACTTTGCGTAAGCTGATAGAGATGGGAACTATTCCTTCCATGATTTTTTGGGGACCACCGGGAGTAGGAAAAACAACATTAGCTAACATTATTGCTCAATATGCAAAACGACCTTTTTATACCCTTAGTGCAGTTAATTCAGGTGTAGCAGCGGTAAGAGAGGTAATAGATAAAGCTAAATCGCAACAGTTTTTTGGTACGAATCATCCGATATTGTTTATTGATGAGATTCACAGATTTAGCAAGTCGCAGCAAGATTCTTTGTTGGGAGCAGTAGAAAAAGGCATTATTACACTTATAGGAGCAACAACAGAAAATCCATCTTTTGAGGTAATTTCAGCTCTTTTATCGCGTTGCCAAGTTTATATTTTAAAAGAACAAACCAAGGAAGATTTGTTAGAGTTAATAGATATTGCTCTTACTCAAGATGAATACCTCAAAAAAAGAAAGATAAATATTAAAGAATACGAAACGCTGTTGCAATTATCGGGAGGAGATGCCAGAAAATTACTCAATACCCTTGAAATTGTAGTAAACAGTTTGCCTGATGATAAAACGCCTATTACCAATGATTTGGTAATGGAAATTATTCAGCAAAATTTAGTGCGTTACGATAAAACGGGCGATCAACATTACGATATTATATCTGCCTTTATTAAATCTATTAGAGGTAGTGATCCCAATGCAGCTGTTTATTGGCTTGCTAGAATGTTAGAAGGAGGCGAAGACCCTAAATTTATTGCGAGAAGGTTATTGATTTTATCCTCTGAAGATATTGGAAATGCAAATCCTACAGCTTTAGTAATTGCCAACAATTGTTTTCAGGCAGTAAATGTTATTGGCATGCCCGAATCTAGAATTATTTTATCGCAGACAGCTATTTATTTAGCAACTTCACCAAAAAGCAACGCTTCTTATATGGCCATAAATGAAGCCCAAGCATTGGTTCAAAAAACAGGAAATTTGTCTGTTCCGCTACATATAAGAAACGCTCCAACAAAATTAATGAAAGAAGTAGGCTACGGGAAAAACTACATGTATTCACATAACTATGAAGGCAATTTTGCTCAACAAGAGTACCTGCCCGATGATATTAAAAACACCAAGTTTTACGAACCAGGTAATAATGCTAAAGAAAGTAGCATCAGGAATTTCCTTAAAGAAAATTGGAAAGATAAGTACAAGTATTAGTTAAGTAGTACTTAAATTACTTAGGAGTTAAAAAGTTGATTTTTCATCCAAAAACACACGATTTCGGACAAAATTTACCACCTAAAGAGAATAAAAGTCAAGCAAAAAACACTCTTTTTTCACCCCTCAAAAAAATAATTTAAAATTATACTTATTGATAATCAGTTTGTTGTAATTTTTTATACTACTTTTTATTGCATAGTATTAGTTTTTGTATATATCTTTGCAATGTAAATTAATTTGTATAACATTTAAAAAAAAGATAAAATGAAAAAAGTAATAATGGTAGCCATGTTTTTAATGAGTAGTATTTTAATAACTACTAAAGCAAATGCTACCACCATTGAGAATGACGATAACAGTTGTTTGTTAGAAGATAAATTAGAAAATAATTTAAAATTGCCGGAAAGTTTAAAAAAGCAATCTAACAGCGGAGTGGTAAAAGTAGAATTTAAAATAAATGCCAACCACCAAATTGAAGTATTAAACATTTCGGGAAACAAAAAAGAAGTTACAGCTTATGTAAAACAACAGTTGGAATTATTGGGAGAAGACATTTGTGTACTTGAAAAAGGTATTGTTTACCACATTAATATAAAAATTAAAATAGTTTAATATGAACATAGAAAATACACAGGCTCAGATGAGAAAGGGAGTGCTGGAATATTGCATTCTTTCTATTCTCAATAACGGAGAAGCCTATCCGTCAGAGATAATTGAGCAACTAAAACAAGGAAAGTTAATAGTAGTAGAAGGAACACTTTACCCGCTTTTAACTCGATTAAAAAATGCCGATTTGCTTTCTTATCGTTGGGAGGAATCTACATCAGGACCACCCAGAAAGTATTATCAACTTACTGATAAAGGTAAAAAATTCTTAGAAGAATTAGCAACCACTTGGGACGACCTTGTAGCTGCTGTAGAAATTACCAGAAAACCAACTAAAAAATAAAAACAAACTTTCAAAACGACAATCATGAACCAAACATTAACAATAAACATAAGTGGAATAGTTTTTCATATAGAAGTGGATGCTTATGAAGCGCTTAAAGTCTATTTAAATACCATTAAAAGCTATTTCAATAATTCTGAAGAGCGTGAAGAAATCATGCTTGATATAGAAGCTAGAGTGGCAGAAATTTTTGCTGAAGCTCAAAATGATAAAAACCAGGTAATTGTAATGGCAGATGTAAATAAAGTAATTGCTATTATGGGAGAACCTGAGCAGTATTTAACAGATGAAGAGGAAGAAATTCCTACTCAAAAAACGCACAGAAAAAGAGAGGATAAAAAACTTTTTAGAGACCCTGATGATAGAGTTTTAGGTGGTGTAGCTTCCGGTTTAGGAGCTTACATTGGCTTAGATACTGTTTGGGTTAGATTGTTTTTTGTTGCTGCATTTTTTATGGGTTTTGGTATTCTAACTTACATTATTTTATGGATAGTAATGCCAGAAGCTAAAACCACTGCTGAAAAATTAAAAATGCGTGGAGAACCTATCAACATTAAAAACATTGGTAAAGCTTTTGAATCTGAAGCTCAAAAAGTAGGTGAAAAACTACAAAATGTTGATACTAACAAGTTTTCATCAAAAGCAGGAACAGTGTTAGAGAATATTGTAATGGCAATTGCCAGTTTTTTTACAGCTGTTTTCAATATTTTCGGGAAAGTGTTGGGTGTTGCTTTCTTGTTTGTAGGAACTTTTATGTTGGTAGTTTTATTAGCATTACTTTTTGGTTCTACAGCAATATTTTCAATTTCTAATGATGGCGTTTATTCCATGGCATCACAAGAGTTTTTTAATTTGATTTTTGTAAATCAAGATCAATTTTATTTGGCATCTATAGCTGTATTTTTATTAATTGGCGTGCCTGTAATAGGCTTAATTTTTCTGTCTATCAGAATGTTGTTTAAGGTTAGATCTCACTATAGTGTTGGGTTGACTTTTGTAGGGTTGTTGGTGGTAGGAACTATTTTAGCTTTTATGGTAGGAACGAGGTTAGCTGTAGAAATGTCTGCCGAAGAAGAGTTTGAAAAAACAAAAATTATTTCGCCTGATTTTAACACTTATGTAATTAAAACCAACATTACAGAAATGCCGGGACAAGGTGTTTTAGAAGATAAATTTACCAGTATTTCTATTGAAGGAGATATGATGTATCAACGATTTGTGGAACTATCTGTTGAAAGAAGTAAAAACGACAGCATGATGATAACCACTAGTTTTTCTTCCCACGGAAAAAGTCCGAAAGATGCACTGAACAAAGCTAAAGCGATTAACTATGTTCATCAGCTTAATGATTCGATACTATTTTTTCCTGATTATTTAGCTACCAATAAAGAACATAAAATTAGAGGTCAGCAAGTAGAGATTACGGTATACTTACCACTTTATCAAAGCATTTATTTAGATAAATCTACCAAAGAGCTAATTTATGATGTAGATAATTTTACCAACACCTATGATAAGAAAATGGTTGGTAGAAAATGGGTGATGTTAGAGCAAGGGTTAACATGTCTAGATTGTAATGACATTGAAGGCATTACTTCTAAAGAATTGGAAGAGCTAAAAGCTTTAAAAATGGTGGAGACAGTAATAGAATAATTATTAATCTATAAAAAAAAGCGGTGGTTTTTAATGTGAAAGTTTACACCGTAATCAAGAACTGCATGGAAGATTAAAATCTGAAATGCAGTTTTTTTTATCCTTCAAAAGTAAAAGAAAGCAAAAACATTTTAGAACGCAGTTGACCAATAGGAGTAGAGAGTGCAGTGCCATCATCTTCTAGTAGGTTAAACAATCCGTACGACATTTTTAGTTCTATCCCAAACTTAAAATACTGTAAGTAAAAGTCTGTTCCAAAACCTATCTGTCCTACAATATCATCTCGTTTTAGTTTTACAATAATATCACTTAGTTTGGTAGAAAAATTATCGGCATCGGCATTAGAAGCTAAATCTAAGGTATAAGCAGCTCCACCAATAATGTAAGCACTAAAATTGTTTAGTCTTACAGATTTATATTTAATGTTTAAGGGAAAGTTAATTAAAGTAGATTCAATGTCTTTTTGATAAGTTTCTACCCCTTTCATGGTTTCAAAAGTGTAAATTAAACTTCTGGAGGAGAAAGCTAAGTTGGGCGTAAACCTCAAACCGAAATAATCACCCATGTGTAATTCTGAAATAATTCCTAAGTTAAAACCCGGTGCGGTTTTCGGTTCTAAAATCATTAGAGAATCGTTGGAGGTTAAGTCTGTTTGGTCTCTTTTAACCACAAAATTGGCAATGTTGTAACCTAATAAAAAACCAAAGTGCATAAAGCGTTTCTCAAACTTAGGCAAGTTCTTGGTATGCTCTCTTTTGTTGTATGTCTGTGCATCAGCATCAACAAAACAAAGTGTAAAAAGTAGAATTAATATGATTTTTATAGATTTCACTCGTTTCTTTTTTGTTATTGGGTAAACATAACGGAATCTAATTAAAATTATTTGCTTGCCTTATAAATTGTTGCTATTCCAAATAAAAGGGTGGTTGCTTTTGCATTTTTATACCCTATTTTTGTGAGTAGCTGTATAAAATCCTCTCCATCAGGAAAAGCATACACCGACTCAGGTAAATAGGTGTAAGCAGCAGTATCTTTAGAAACCATTTTTCCTATTCCCGGCAGGATTTTATTGAAATAAAAATTATACAACTGTTTTACTGGAAATTTTCTTGGTTTAGAAAATTCTAAAATTACTCCTGTACCATTTGGTTTTAATACACGTAACATTTCTGTCAAGCCTTTTTCTAAATTCTCAAAATTTCTTACACCAAAAGCTACGGTATAGGCGTCAAAATAAGCAGTCTCAAATCGTAAGTTTTCAGAATCGCCAAGTTCTAAGCTGATGATATTGTCAACGCCTTTTTTCTTAATTTTTTCTTTACCCACATTTAACATTCCTTCAGAAATGTCTATCCCAATAATTTCGTCAGGATTTAATTTTAACGCCTCAATAGCAAAATCGGCAGTTCCTGTAGCAATATCCAATATTTTTCTAGGCTGATGAGGAGCCAACATTCTCACGGCTTTTTTTCTCCAAAGAATATCAATACCCAACGACAAAAAATGATTTAAAAAATCATATTTATGCGAGATATTGTTGAACATGGTAGCCACCTGCTCTTTTTTGGTTTCTTGTTTTTCTTTGTAAGGAATAACGGTCATTCAGCTAAGTGGTTTAAAGTTTCTTTTAATAAAATATTTTTATTGATGGGCACAACACCAACTTTTTCGCAAACTAATCCTCCGGCAAGGTTGGCAATTTGAGCAATAACGTCATTAGGCTGTTTTAAGGCTAAACATAATGAAGCTACACTAATTACGGTATCTCCGGCACCGGAAACATCTGCTATATTTCTAATATGAGCAGGAATATGTTGGTGAGAAGAAGTGTTGAAAATTAACATACCATGTTCAGATAGTGTAATTAAAGTAGCAGCAGGATGCAGTTCTTCGTGTAATAATTTTAATGCGTTGATGATGCTGTTGATGTCTGAAGTTTTAATGTCTAAATTTAATCCTTCTCTTAGTTCTTTAAGGTTAGGTTTAAACAAGGTAACATTTTTATAAGCTAAAAAGTTTTTCTTTTTCGGATCTACTGTGGTCGGGATGTTTTTGTCATTGCATAGTTCTACCACTTTTTCTATGAGTGTAGGTGTGATAACACCTTTGTCGTAATCTTCAAAAATAACTACATCTACTTTTTCTGTGGTAATGATGTTTTTTATCACATCAAAAAGTGCATTGCTTTCTTGATTGTTGAGTGGTGCTTCTGTTTCAGAATCCACTCGTAACAATTGGTGGTTATTGCCAATTACTCTGGTTTTAACGGTGGTTACTCTGTTATCGAGTTTAACTAGTCCTTTAACAGTAAGTTGCGAAGAGGTAAGCAGATGTTCAAAAGCAGCACCATCTTCATCCTTACCTATGGCGGAACACAAAATAGGGTTGCCACCCAATGCTTGCACATTAAGGGCGACATTGGCAGCACCTCCTAAACGATTTTCTCTTTTCTCCACTGCCACAATAGGCACAGGGGCTTCAGGAGAAATGCGGTCAACTTTGCCAAAATAATAGGCATCTATCATTACATCACCAATGATTAATACATTGAGTTGATTAAAATCATCAAATAACTGATGTATATCTTTTTGATTTATTGATGGTTGCTTCATGAAACTTCTTGGTAGCGTTTAACTGCAAAGAAACGCAAAAAGTTAGGGATTTTGTATAGTCTTTGCAAGAAAACTCCCAAATACTTCGTTATTCTCATTTTTGATTCAGTCATTTACTTTAGTAAACTCTTTAAAATCAAAAATATCGAAAGCCTCGTCTTTGTAAGTTTCTTATCAAAGATTCAAAAAAGGACGAATTTTTTCCGATCTTATATATGACACGCTCAGGATAGAAAAATGAAGAAAGTTGAAAAATAGTTAAACTATAAAATGGTTTCAACCATTTACAGTTATTCAGCTTTGTTGCTTTTGTCTGTATTAGATTGTTTGTCGTCTTTCTTTTCTCCTTTTAAGTAATTAGGCAATTCCATTCCTGTCATTTTAAAGACTTCATCTAATGGAGGTACCGATTGATAAAGGCCTGATAAGAAATTTGCTGTAGAGGTTTTACCATCTTTGCCGCCATTGCCACCATCCCAAACCGTAATTTTATCAATCTTAATGTTCTTAATTGCTTCCGATTGTAGTTTAACAAGATCTTGAAGTTTATCGGCAATAATTAATAATGCAGCACCATTTACATCATTACCAGCAGCTTTTACAATTTGATTTAAACCTTCAGCTTGTTTGGTTAATACTTCATAAATACCTTTCGCTTCAGCTTCTTTTTCATATAAAACACCATCTGCTTTACCTTTAGCAACTCTTCTAATATTTTCGGCTTCAGCTTCTGCCTGGATTTCTATTTTACGTTTTTCAATTTCCACTGAAACAATGATATCAGCTTGTTGACTTGATTTTTCTTTTGCTGCTCTGGCATTTTCTGCTTGCTGTTCTGCTGCATAAGCTTCTTCTAATGCTTTTGCGGCTTGTACTTTTTCTGCGGCAGTTGCTAATTTTAATGCTTCTGCTTCTCTTTCTCTTCTTAATGATTCAGAGTTAGCAATCTGAATTTTGGCTATGTTTTCTCCTTCTACAGCTTTAGCATCAGCATTGGCTACTTGCACTCTTTGGTCTTGATAAGCATTTGCTTCACCAATAGCACCATCTCTGTTTTTTTCTGCTACACTTTTCTTAGCATCGTTGATGGCTTTTGCGGCAGCTTCTTTTCCTAATGCTTCAATATAACCTGATTCATCTTTAATATCAGTAACGTTAACATTAATCAGTTTTAAACCAATTTTTTGAAGTTCTGCTTCAACATTTGCGGTTACATTGGATAAAAATTTATCTCTGTTATTATTGATTTCTTCAATATCCATGGTTGCCACTACCAAACGTAACTGTCCAAAAATGATATCTTTAGCTAAATCATAAATTTGTTGTTGCTGTAAGCCTAATAACCGTTCTGCAGCATTGGTCATAACACCTGGTTCGGTAGAAATACCCACTGTAAAACGTGATGGAACATCTACTCTAATGTTTTGCTTACTTAGCGCACCTTTTAAATCAATATCAATTGAAAGTGGAGTTAAGTCTAAGAACTCATAATCTTGAATAATGGGCCAAATAAATGCGGCACCACCATGAATACATTTTGCAGAACGTGAGCCATCACTACCTGCGCCTACTTTACCATAAACTACTAATATTCTATCTGAAGGACAACGTTTGTACCTTCTGAACATTGAATAAATTAAGATGAATAGGAATAAAACTCCTGAGGATAGTCCTATAATGGCAAATTGTCCCATACTTATTTTTTAAATTTTGTAACTAATAATATATTTCCATTGATAACTTCTGTAACTGTAACTACAGAACCAAACGGTAAATCTTCGTCATCATCTGTCATGGCTTGCAGTGTTCTTACACTGTCTTGAATATTAATCTGAATTTTTCCAATATTTCCTCTATTTGCCATAACAGGTAAATAGATTTCTCCGATTCTATTAATAGCGTTCGTCATTTTAAGCGTGCCATCATCTGTAAGTTTAGACATAAAGTAAAAGATGCCTGCCATCAACGTCATCATAACCAAACCACAAAAGGTGGAAATCATAATTGTGATAGGAACAGATATATTTCCTTTTATACACGCCAACCCTGACCATGCAAAAAAGGTAAAGAAACCGATTAAATTTTTTAAGGTGAAAAATTGAAAACCAGCCCCGTCATCTCCTGAAATATCTTCATCTACACCTCCATCTTCAAAATCTCCACCCAAAAAAGTCATAACAAGTGTAACAAGTAAGGCTAAAGAAGATGGGATAGCTATAAGCCAATAAACTTGTTCGAAAGAAGCTTTTCCTGCCCACCAACTAGAAAAGTCGAGAAGTACCATATATTGTAGTTTAAAGGAAACAAATATACAAAGAAAAAGACTATACCTTATGTTTTTACAATTTTTTTAAAAGTGCTTTTTTATCTAGAATGTCATCTTGAGCAAAATTTTTCATCTGCCGGAGGCGGATAGAAAAATGCAGCCGAAAGATCTTTTGATTTAGGTAACAGAAATATATTTAATTATTTAAAAACCAATATTAGTAAACGAACGCATTACAAATTCGCTCGAGAAGGAAGGTTTTTAGGTTGTGCTATATTTTTTTGAAATATCTTTTAGGTGTTTGTGAATGTGATTTGATACAACTTCTAAATGCTCTAATTTTGAATAATCTCGTGAACCCTTTTTGTAGGGTATAAGATTTATCTTATCAAGAAAAACATATTCTTCGATTGTGTTCTGTGCTTCTTTCAATCGTTTAATCAGGTTCTCTACTGACTCGTTTTTTGTTGTTTCAACACTTTGCTTGTTAACTTCTGACAGTTTTCCTTTTAAGGGACTTGGTTTAATATTCTTGCCTAAATCCGAAATATTCCTTGCAAAACTCTCGTGCCAAAAAGTAATATGTCCTAAAATGTCTTTAGCATTCCAGTATTCATATATCATTTTATTATAATCAAGCCCTTGTTCGAAGAAAATAATAAACTTTTTCAATTCATTTCTTAGAATCTCAACTTTAGTTTTTATGTACTCCTCTTTATCTGTCATTTTTTATAATGAGACCTAACGGCTTGGTTATGAGATGTAGGGCTTTTTGAAGCACTTAACTGGAAACTTGCTAAGAGCCCGAACTTGCGAAAACCACTGACCGCCCTATGTTTTATACCCATTGTTGGTAAACGTTATTCTATTGGATTTCAAATATTTCAGTCATTAACGATTTGTATTTTTGAATATCTTTTTCAAATTTTCGCTGTATCGCAAGCCATAAAACTATTCCTAATATTACTAGTGTGCCTGCAAGAATATACATGGAAGTATTGACATTTATTCCTGAAATTATAGCAATAAGAAAACCAAGTACTAAAATGATATGAGTGTATATTATCAACCTGATGAAAAAGTGTTGATTAAAAGTGATTTTTACATTGGTCTCATTTTCTTTGTCATTATTCAACAATTCACCTTTAACGACTGTCCAATTCTGGAATGCCATATACCATGCATAAAGAATCCTTTTACGCATTTTAAAAGTCACTGATTTATTGTTTTCATGATTCATGTTGAAAACAAATCCTCCAATAGTCTTAAGTTCAGACTCTAACTTCTCACTAATCTCTATTGGACTTCTTGTTAATTTAAATCTCCATGCTTTCATGTTTTCTTGTTTTTAATGTTTGCCAACTTGTATATATGTATGAAAAATATCGTACTTATTTTTTCCAAATATATAAAAAATACTTCAAAAACCATTGAAAAATAAAGCTCTACAATTTTTCTTTAAATAGAAATTTCTTTTGTAGGGTTTGCTGCGGTTTGTAAGTGTAGTAAACAAAACCATCTTTAATTTTTATTTTAGATACAAATTGATGCTGTAATTGAAAAGTGTCGGCTACTTTGCCTGTGTTGGTATTAATGTGCTTTAATAGATAATATCCTTGTTTTATAAATAAAGCATAAACTGTTCCGTTAAGCTCATCCATTAACAATTGCTTTTTCCATTTCCCATTGCTTTTTTCTTGGTGGTAATCAATATTAATGCTGTCTGTTAGCAAGGTGTCTTGTGTATATTTCCAAATAAAATTATCGTAATGATCGAAAATGAGTAAAGTATCATTACTCACAAATAAAGGAGCATAAACAGGGTCGTATAAAAAGTTGTGAGAAAACCCGGTCATCATTGCGGCAATATCGTGTTTGTCATAATCTTTATAACGCTTTGCCATACGTTTAGCAAATTGTCGTTGGGCATTATTCAAATCATGGTATTCATATAAATATTGCCATTCCATATCATGATGAACAACCTCTTTTATCACACTTATAGAAGTATCTTGTGTGTTATAAGCATAGTATTTAAACTTGGGGAAATCTCGCATAAAATCAGAGAAAATAAGAGAGTTTCCGGTGCTGTCAACAATGGGTTTAATCATTTGGTAAAAATCTTCCAAGGGTAATTTATAAAGCGTGAAGTTGTAGCCAATAATTTCTATGCGATAAATGGCATCATTACAAATAAGGTTAATATTCCCGAGATAATCGGTGTAAAGTTCTTTTGGAGTGCAAGGAATAAAATGTGAAGTTAAAATTTCTTCATTTTCATCTACTAAATATAGTTTGCTGTCTTTATCAGGATTTTTTTCATAAGCAATAAAAACAAATTTATCTTGATGAAATTCGTAATCTAAAATATTTATTTCTACACTTTTAAAAACAGGAATAGGTTCATTGCTACTGGTAATTTCAACAGGATTTAAAGCCACTATTTTTTGCTCTAAGGTAATGTTGAGGTAAATACTATCGGTATTGTTGGTAATTACTTCGTAGTGCGTATTGTAAGAAGTATGAGAAATAACCAAGGTAGTAAATTGCTGATGTTGAAAGCGAATTTCAAACTCACCTTTGTTGTTGGTACGACTTATGATGTTTTGATGATGTACCTTAACGTGTACATTCTCTATGGCTTGTCGAGTGGTTTTATCAAGAATTTTTCCATTAACTTTTACTTGCTCTTGTGCAAACAAGGTCACTATTGGCAGTGTACTAATGAAAATGAAAATTTGGATAAATAGCTTCATATATGCAATTTTACATCAAAGTTGATGCAATTAAAAGCGAAATTCCATAAAACTAAACTTAGTTTTTAGAAATCACACAATACATGGTAGTAGTAAAAAAATCTCTGAAGTGAGGAATATTCATTATTCTCGGTAGTATTCTGGTTTTTAGCTTAAATTTAATTTCATAGTTGGGGTTAACCATAAAATAGGTCTTTTTATCTACTTTATAGTTACAATTTTTTACAATTCTTTCAAATCTACTGATAGAAATTCCGGTATCCTTAATTTCTATTAGGGAGTCTATCGTTTGCTGGGTTTCACCAAATATTTTAAGCATGCCAACATACAAAAAATTGGGTAGTAAATGGAAATAAGGCAATTTACTAAGGTAGCGGTTTCTGCAAATTTGTTGATGTCCACCAAAAGGCATACGCCAAGGAGGAAATGCGAAAAATACTATTCCTTTGGGAGATAAAAATTGTTTGAGGTTTTCTAAAAATACTTCTTGATTAGGAATATGCTCAATAGCATCTCTCATAATAATCAAATCAAACTGGGGATAATCGGCAGGATTTACCTTGTAAATATCTTCGGCAATAAAAGTAGCAAGATCTTTATTAGGATGATTATCAAAAAACTTTTTAGCATTTTCTATTTTGTTAACAGCAAGGTCGATACCAATAATTTTACAGCCTAAGTCTAAAAAAGGAAGTAAGTTACCACCCTCGCCACAACCAATTTCAGCAACAGTGGTTTCGGTAGTAATATCCATTAAGCCTTTTAAATAAGGAATAACATAGTTGGTAGTAGTAAAAACTTGTTCGTTAAAATATCGTTCTCTATTTGTATGTCTATCGTGCATAATGGTTAAAATGAGGCTCAAAAATAACTCAATTTATTAGATTCAATCTATTTTTTAGGAATAAATGTATGGAATAAACTAATTTTGTTTCCATGACAATAAAAGAACGCTACCAACATTTTATAGACTACTTTAGTAAACATCAGCCTATTGCCGAAACGGAGTTGAACTATAGTAATCCTTATGAATTATTAGTAGCAGTAATACTCTCGGCACAATGCACTGACAAGCGGGTGAACATGGTTACAAAAGATTTGTTTGAACGTTTTCCTAATGCCAATGAGTTGGCTATTGCCGATGTAGAAGAAGTTTTTGAGTATATAAGAAGTGTAAGTTATCCAAATAATAAAGCGAAACACATTGTAGGGATGGCGAATATGTTGGTGAATGATTTTAACAATGTTGTTCCGTCAGAAATAGATGAATTGCAAAAAATGCCCGGAGTAGGTAGGAAAACAGCTAATGTTATTGCTAGTGTTATTTATAATAAGCCGGCTATGGCGGTAGATACACATGTTTTTAGAGTTGCCGAAAGGTTAGGGCTAACTACCAATGCTAAAACACCATTCGCAGCCGAAAAACAATTGGTTAAACATTTGCCTGAAGAAGTTATTCCCATTGCTCATCATTGGTTAATTCTGCACGGAAGATACATTTGTGTTGCACGTAAACCCAAGTGCGATAAATGCGAGATCACTCATTTTTGTAAGTATTATAGTAAGCTAAAATAAAATTAGAGACTGATAGTTAGAGGTGAGAAGACTGAAGTTTGAAATTATAAATTGGGCAATAGGTAAACTAAACTCATAAACTTTTAACCTATTAAACTAAACTTCTCAACCACTTATAATAAAATTTAACCATTGATGTATTTTGTGATAAATGAAGTAGGAATAATTCTTATTTTCGCTGAATAGATTTCAAATATTAATGAATAACAACTATACCTGTCTCTTATACACATCTCCGAGCCCACGAGACCGAGGCTGATCT
>OJFR01000128.1_pt1 | contig 26435 bp, 33 predicted proteins | sample 1594121 | NCBI WGS metagenome assembly OJFR01 (sample SAMN05416812, study PRJEB24817) | seawater metagenome | isolation source: Sea water | place: Canada:Atlantic | collected 2013-07 | reverse complement strand
AGATCAGCCTCGGTCTCGTGGGCTCGGAGATGTGTATAAGAGACAGGCCCCAGGCCGTCAAAGTGTTGGGCGACATGGACAGAGATCGCCAGCTTTAGGCACTCGTTGACCAGCACCTGCTCGCCTCCAGACATGCGGCCCAGGTCTCTGGCGGTGCCGCTGCGGCCGTCGTGCACCAGCACGTCGAAGATCTCCCGTTGCTTTCGGGTGGCTGTCGCCTCGCGCACTGTCCGCAGTTGCACCGTGTAGGGCTCGCCCATGGCCTGCAGCAGCTCGTTGCCCAGGTCGGACACCCCAGGGCCGGCCGCGTCGATCTCCAAAGCCTGGATCCCCTCGGGCCCGAAAGCCCGCTCCAGCAGGACCCACCCAGCCCGGCGGCGGGCCACGCGCTCGCGGTCAGCCGCCAGGGCTGCACTGCGGGCCTCCAGATCTCCCAGGGCTTGCCGCTGTCCACGCAGTCGGCCCTGGTTGGCCAGGTGGCGCTCCAGCTGGTCCTGGCTGGCCTCGGCGGCGGTGGCAGCCTGTGCCACGGCCTGCGCGTGTCCTGCCACCACTGCAGCCTGCTCGGCGGGCTCGGGTGGGACCACCACCAGGGCCAGCTGCTGCTCGGCTTGCTCGGCTTGCTTGCCGTAGTCGGCAGCCGACTGGCGCAGCAGGGGCGCCTCGGCCTGCGCCTGGGCCAGTCGGCTGGCTGCCTCGGCCACGTTGCCCAGGCGGTCCAGGGCTGTGGCGGCAGCTCGGCCTGCAGCCTCGGCAACCTCCAGAGCGTCGCGTCGCTCTGCGGTGGCCGCTGCGTGCTCGGCCTGGCTGGCCTGCAGGGCCATGCGGTCGGCCAGCAGCACGTCCAGGCGGGCCTGCGCCTGGCTGCTCTCGGCCATGGCTTTGCGGGCCGCGTCCAGGGCAGTGTCGGCACCAGCCAGCTCGGCGATCCCGGTGTCCAGGTCGCGCAGGGCGCGGCGGGCCTCGTCGGCTACGCTGCGCAACTCGGCAACACCATGCGCCTGGCCTCGGGCCGTCTCTGCAGCCTGCTCGGCTGCCTCCAGCTCGGTGCGCAGGCGGGGCAGGGCGTCGCGGGCTTGGGCGGCTGTGCCCAGCATGCTGCAGGTGCTGCAGTCGGTCATGCTGCCGTCGCCCACCTCGGCGTCGTCCTCGCTGCCGTACACCGACACCCACCTGCTACCAGCGCAGGGCACGCGGTCCAGCGCTGCAGCGTCGCGGGTGGCGCGCTCCAGCTCACTGCGCGCAGCGTCCAGGGTACGCACTGCTGCCTGCTGCAGGCGCTGGGTGGTCTCCTCTGCCTCGCGGTGGGCCTTGCCTGCAGCCTCGGCTGCGGTGGCCGTGGCTGGCCGGTCCACGCGCTTGCTGCTCAGGTCACTGGCGCGCAGCTCCAGCTCGTTGAGCTGCTGCCCGGCCACCAGCCCGGCCTGCAGTTGGTTGCGGGCGCGGGTGATCTCGGTGTCGATCCGCGCCTCGGCGCCGGTTGCGTCGGTGGCTGCAGTGGTCAGTCGCGCCAGATCTGCCTGGGCCACCCGGTAGTCGGTGGCAGCACGGCCTCGGGCGTCCTGGTGGGTGGCGTGCTCGGCCACGTTGGCAGTGATCTGCGAGGCCTGGGCCAGCACCTTGTCGGCCTCGGCCAGCCTGGCCGCAGCTGTGGCTTGCTTGTCTGCTGCCTCGTCGCGGGCTGCCTCCAGCTGCTGCCGCCGGGTCAGGGCCTGGGCGCGGGCAGTGGCCAGTTGCTCCAGCAGGGCAGCAGCAGCAGCATGGGCTTGCTGGTTGCGCTGGTGTGCCGTGCGGGCCTCGGCCACTGCGTTGCGCAGGGGCTCCACTTGCTCGGCTGCTGCAGCCAGTTGGGTGTCCAGGGTGGTGGCCTGCTCGCGATCCTGGTCCAGAGCCACCCCGGTGCGGTCTAGTTGGCTGGTCAATGCGTCCAGGGGTCGGCGGTGCTTGGTGGCCCGGTCGGCCATGGCCTGCAGGCCGTCCAGGCCCAGCATGGCGCGGAACAACTTGCGCCGGCCGTGCACGTCCAACTGGCCAAAGCTGCCGGCCCCGTCCTGGGCTGCAAAGCTGGACGCCAGGACCAGGTGCTGGGGTGGCAGCCACTTGGCCACCTGCTCGGCATAGGTGCCCAGCTTGCCGTCGTTGACGGGCTGGCCGTCCACGTACAGGTAGGCCTCGGTGGTGGGCCGGCTGCGCTCGCTGGGGCCCTTGTCTATGTTGACCACGTGGCGGTAGGTGGTGCCACCGTGCAGGTGGGTCAGGTCGATCAGGCTGTCGCGGCCGGTCGCACTGTCAGCCAGGGCACCCAGCCGGGTGGGCATGGTCAGCCACACCGGGGCGGGCAGCATGCACTCCAGCAGGGTGGTCTTGCCCTCGCCGTTGTCGCCCACCACGGCACAGAGGCCAGGGGGTACTGCGGACAGGTCCACGTCAAGATCGCGCAGTGAGTTGATCCCGCGCACGTGCAGGTTGGTCGGTTGCATGTTGGTCAGTCCTGTGCAGGTGTGGGCGTCAGCAGCTGATCAGTGTCAGCCTGGATCGCCTCGTCGTCGGTGGTGAGTAGATCCGCCAGCAGGGCCGTGGCCGCGGCCCTGTCAGCAGGTGGGTGGCTCGTCTCCAGAGTACCCCAGTAGGCCACCAGCTTGTCGGCAGGCGTGGCAGCCGCTGCTACCTCTGGGGCGCGGACTCGGTGCACGGGCTCGATCGTGCGCTCTGGCTGCAGTCGGTGGGCACCCGCTGCGCGCAGGCCAGCCAGCACCTGATCCCAGGGGCAGCCGGCCACCCACTGCTGCGACACCACCAGGCGGGCCCGCACCTCGGCACCTGACACCTGGGCCAGCTCGGCCTCGGTGGGACTGGTCACCCAGCCCGGCGTGCCGTCGGCGTCGGCAGCCCACCGCCAGTCAAGTGTCACCCAGCGCCGGCTGTGGGTTGGCAGCCAGCAGATCCGGGTCACCAGGCGGCCGGGCTCGTCGTAGACCACCACGTCCAGGCAGTCGGCCGGCTCGGGTGGCAGGTCGGCCACCGTCGGGGCCACGTCCACCAGGTGCCAGCCTTTGGCGTCGGTCTCTCCGTAGTCAACGGACCAGGGATCGCCTGCGTACCAGCAGCGCGGTGCAGCCTCTTGCCGGTAGTGCAGGTGCCCCAGGGCGCCGTAGTCCACGCCCAGGCTGGCCATGGCAGCTCTGGACAGCTCGATCTCATGTCCGGTCAGCACCTCGCCGCCACTGGTGCGGCCGCCCACTGTCATGCAATGGCTGGCCAGCAGGTGCACCACGTTGGCCGCCTTAGATCTGGTGCGGGTCACTCGGCTGCCCCAGATCCCCAGCAGTTGGTCCAGTTTGGCACTGGCCACCTGGCGCAGCTCCTCAGTGCTGCGCGGGGTGGTGTCGCCCTGCAGCAGGTTGCGCTTGGTGGGCCAGGGCACTGCGTACACGTGCAGGTCGGCGCTGGGGGTTGCGAGCTTGATCACGCTGGGCCGGTTTTGCACCACCACGGGCCAGTCCATACCGCCACCCAGTTGGGCCAGGGTGTCCAGGTCGCCGGGGTAGTCGTGGTTCCCAGGCACCACCACCACGGGGCCCATGCGCGCCAGTGTGCGCAGTCCTGGGTACAACACTGCACGCTCTGCTGGGGTGCTGCGGTGGGGCACGGTGCGGCCGTACAGGTCGCCAGTGGCGGCGGTTGCATGCACCCCCAGGGCGCAGGCTTGCTGGACTACCTGGCCCAGCACCTCGGCCTGGTCCTGCAGCCTGGGGCCGTCGGTCAGGTGTAGGTCGGTCAGGTGGGCCAGTCGTAGGTAGCGGCTCACGGCGCTGCCTGCAGCTTGCGCATGGTGCGATCGTAGTCCTCGCGGCCCTTGCCCTCAACGTGGCGGCGCAACTGGTCGCGGTCGCGGTCGTTGTCGGGCCGGTCCCAGCCTTTGGCGTCGCAGTACCGATCCAGGGGGTGGTCGGTTGCTGGCCGGGCTGCCTCGCGCTTGGGTTCGTCCCAGGGCGCACGCTCCACTGGTTGGCGGTCGTTGTTGCGTTGCTCTTGCTCCTCGGCGCCTGACCAGGGATCCACCTCGCTGCTGTTGTCAGGCAACTGCCGGGCAGCTCGAGCTGGCCTGGGGTCGTGGTCGATCACGCGGGCGCCGTCCACCAGGTGCACCTGCGCGCTGGCCTCGGCCTCTGCGCCGAACAGCTCTCGGGTTAGCCCCAGCTCTTTGGCCGCGATCATGCGGCGCACCATGGGGTCGCTGGCGTCGGGCACCCAGCGCAGCACAGGGACCACGAAGGGGCGGCGGGCCTCGTCTACGTCATAGGCTCGCAGGCCCAGGGCTGCCCTGATGCAGCGGTTGCTCGCCTTTGACTCGCACAACTGGGCGCCATGGATCAAAGCGTTGCGCAGGCCTTTGCCGGCCTTTGCTGCAGCTGGTGACATGCTGCCGTCGCCGCTGCGCAGATCCAGCTCATGCTCGCGGGTCACCTCGCGGGTGCGGCCGTCCAGACCCTTGATCTGCAGGGTCATGCGGTAGGACCAAAGGCCCACCCGGCTGCGGTCGTCGGTGCGGCCACACTTGGCATGCACCCAGGTGATCCCAGCTGCCTGGGCCAGCATGTCCAGGGCAGCACGGTGGTGGGCCAGTTGGCCGCCGTCGGTGGCATACCAGATCCCGTTCGACTGGTTTTTACCAGCGGTCGGCACCCCGTCCCGGTTTCTGTAGATCTCCAGATCGTCCACAGGGAAGAGCACCACCATGAAGGTGATCACGTGGTCCACGGGTAGGTCGGTGATCTGCATGGCTGGGGCCAGCACGTTGGCATGCTGGCGGGCCCGCAGTAGGCAGTCGGTGATCAGGGTGGCGTCAGCCTGGGGCCCAGCGGGCAGCCCCAGGCGCTTGGGGTCGATCGTCAAGATCTCGGGGCCGTCGTTGCGTCGGCCGTGGTCGCGGTCGGTCATGGTCGGTGTCCTGTGCAGTAGGTGGGTGGTAGGGCTAGGCCAGGGCGCGCTGGCCGGCGGGGGTCAGCCGCAGGTACCAGGTGCTTTGATCGTCGGGGTCGCCGCAGAGATCCAGCAGCCCCTGCAGTCGCATCCGGCGCACGCTGCGCAACTCCAGCCGGCCAGTGTGCACCACCTTGCTGTGCAGCGCCTTGCTGGGCAGTGGGTCGGCGGGGGTGCGCTCGGCCACCCACACCAGCAGGTCGTGGTCGCCAGGCAGCAGCGCAGGCTGCAGGGCAGCGTCAGCAGGCAGGCCGATCCCGGTCAGCAGTTGATCCACGTCGCTGCTGTTTAGGCGGCGGTAGTTGCTGCCGTCGTCGGGGTCCAAGTTCAGCCTGCGGTACAGGGTAGACTCGGCCCAGCCAGCAGCTGCAGCCGCAGCCGCAGCGCTGGGGGCGTGCAGCGCGATCAGGGCAGTTAGGCGGGTGCGCAGGGTGGTGTCATAGGTGGGGGCCGGCTTTGCCAGCTGGTGGGTGGTCATGTTGGGGTCGCTCCGTGCGGGGTGTTTGAATGGTAGCCACTCTGGCAATGCCTTGCAAGCTAAAGCACTGCCATAGTGGCCAGTCTGCAGGTGTCAGTCCAGATCGGCGGGTGGCTCGTTGTTTAGGCGCAACTCCATGCGCAAGCCCAGGGCCTGGGCGGCCAGAGCCAGCACTGGCCACTGCTCCAGGTAGTTGCGCAGGTCCTGCAGCGCTCGGGCCTGGCTCTGCAGGTCGCTGTGGGCCTTTGCCTTGGGTTGGCGGGGGCTCAGGTAGCCGCGGGCCTCCAGCTCGGCCAGGGGCAGCACCACCTCGCAGTCGCCGACTACTACGCGGCCGTAGCCTGGGGGCAGCTCGGCCACACCGCGGCGGCGCTCGGGTGCCTTGCTGGGCTCGGGCTCGGGCTCGGGCTCGCGCTCGGGCACAGGCAGCGGGACACCAGGGCCGCGGCGGCGCTCGGCCTGCTCGCTGGCCTGGTCCCACCCTTGGGTCCACCAGTGGCTGCCGGCCCCGTCGCTGCGGGGCTGCCCGTTGGCATAGGCGGCCCGGCCGTCCAGCAGGGCCTCGTCGGCCAGGGTGGTGGCTGCAGCCAGTTGGGCCATGGCTGCGGGGGACATGATCAGATCGCCGCCCACTGGATCCTCCAAGGTCACACCAGCGGGCAGGCTCGGGTCAATGTCCCAACTGTCCCCGGTCACCAGCTCCCAACGGGTCTCGAGCGCCTCCAGCAGGCTGGTGGCCCCGTCGGCCTGCTGCACAGCCAGCCAGGCAGCGCGCAGGCTGTGGGGGTTGTCCTGCTCTTGGATCAGCTCCATGGCGCCGGCCTGGCTGGCCTGGGCCACCTGTTGGGACCAGGGCAGCGCGGACAGGTCCCAGGCTGGTGCCGCCACCGCCAGGGGCACCAGATCGGGCGGGTCCTCGTCGGGCCCGGTGCTGCCGCCTGGGGGCTCGTCGGCGGGTGGCTCGTCGCCTGGGCCCTCGGTGCCTGGTGGGTCCTCGTCTACTGGGGGCAGCTCGTCGTCGGGGTCGGTGCTGCCACCGTCGCCCACCTCCACACCGTTGGGCGCGGCCACCAGATCGCTGGTCACGTCGGCACTGGTGCCAACGGGCAGCAGCTCGGCCAGCAGCTCGGTGGCCAGGCCCAGGGTGGCCTGGTCAGCACCTACCACCAGCACGTACAGGTGGCCGGCCTCGGGTGCAGCGGTGATCGTCACGTTGTGCGGGTGGCCGGCGGCCTCCAGCTGCTGCTCCAGTTGGTGCTCCAGATCAGCCGGACTGGTGGGCGGGTCCAGGCGCAGCAGCTGCTGGTTGACCAGGGCCACCACGCCAGGGCGGGCCGTGGTCCTGGCTTGTGACAGCATGGCCTGCAGGCGGCCGACTACCTGATCCGCTGGCAGTGCCAAGGCCTCGGCCACCCGGTCCAGTCCTGCCACCTGGCGGTCGAACTCGCGGACCACTGCAGCCTGCAGGGGGGTGGTGGGCGCTGGGGCCTTGCGCAGGGCCTCCACCTTGCTGGTGCTGTCGCAGGCCTTGACCAGCACGATCCGCTCGGTGCCGGTGGTTGTGCCGGCCCAGGGATCCGCGTGCGCAGGTGCTGCGGGAACCACCTCTGGCTGGCCTGCTGCATCAAACACCACGTCGCCAGCCTCCACCTTGTCCTGCAACTCGGCAGCACCCAGCACCCACAGCTCGCTGTCCACCGTGTCGCCGCCGTAGGTGTTGGGCTGGCCGTTTAGCCCTGCGAGGTAGGCCTGGGGCATGGCGGTGTCGTTGTCTCGGGCCTCGTCCAGCAGGAACTCGGCCTGGTCCATGGGGTGCAGCCCCACGCCCTGCAGGCTGTCCTGCATGATCAGAGCGGTCAGGCTGGCAGTGGGACCACGCGCTGCCACAGCTGCAGCGCGCTGCAGCTGTCGGGCGTCGGCCTCGGCCTGGGTTTGGCCGGTCCCGCGTTTCTGCGCCGTCCGTGCGTCGGCCAGCAGGTCGGCCACCGCGTCCAACACCCAGGTGCGGCCGTCCTGGTCGGCCAGCTCGTCCAGCTCGTCGTCGTCCAGGTCAGCCAACTGGGGGCGCAGCTCGGCCTCGGGCAGCCCCACCAGTGCAGCCACTCGGGCCACTGCTGCGTCCACCGTCTGCAGCGGGTAGTCCAGCGGCAGGTCGCTGTGCACGCCCATGGCGTTGACCACTCGGCGGTACTGGGTGCCGCTGTCCTCCACCAGGTCGCCGGCTGTGATCTCCTCTTGGCCGCGGGTCGTGTAGTTGGTGCCTGGCTTTGCGTCGCCGGCCTTGATCGTGGGCATGTCTTGCTCCATGGGTGTGAGCCTCGCGCAGTGGTGCGCGGGCGTCGGGGTCGTCAGTTCTGTGCACGCAGGCACAGCCTGCAGCATGGCTACCGTAGCCGCTGCGGCGTGCGCTGTCCAGCTATCCACTGGCCGGGGTGGCTACGGCGCTGCGGCGGCTTGCAGCTTGCGGGGCTCAACGGCTATCAGCTCAGGCACGATCGCCAGTGGCACGGGGGTGGCTGGCAGCTCGGTGTCGCTCGGCTCGTTGGTGTCGCCGTCCACCGCTGTGCCTGCGTCGGTCAAGGCGGGTGCAGGTGCTGGCGGGGCCGGCGCTGGTGCTGGCTCGCACACGATCCCCAGCGCTGCACAGATCTCTGCCTGGACGGCCAGGCTCTCGTCCAGGTCAGCCTCCAGATCTGCGGCCACCTCGCTGGTGTCGCGGCTGGCTGGTGGGTCGCTGGCTATGGCGATCGCGAAAAGAAGAGTCAACGACATTGTGCACCTACTGCTTGGCAGATGGCGGCCTGGTTGCGGCCGTACACATCCACCTTGGTTTCTATGTTCTGTAGCCGGCTCTCTACGGCCTGCACCTGGGTGCCCACCTCGCGGTGGGCGGGCTGCGACTGGTGCATAGCCACGCGTGCCGCCAGCGCTGTGAAGTGCGCCTCTGACTCGGCCAGGCGGTACCAGCCGCCCCCAGCGGTAAAAACAAGGCCGGTCAGGGTGATTGCGAACCCGATCATTGACTGCAGAGACAGAGGCTCTTTGCGCACTGTCATGGCGACACCTGACCCAACGCCCACCCGGCGCCTACAGTCAAGGCTGCACCACCCACCACGCCCAGGCCCACCTGCACGCCAGGGCGCTGCAGGACAGGCACAGGCTGGCGCTGGTCTGCGATCACCTGGTCGCGCCAGTCCAAGGCCTCGGTGCAGCTGCGAGCGTCGGCGGCCGCCTCGGCCTGGGTGGCCACCAGGTGCAGGCGCAACTGCTGGCTATAGACGCGCTCGGCCTCCAAGTACGCCAGGTAGCTGGGGGGCGTGCTTATAGCGTCGCAGTCGCGGGTAGCCCCTGCAGGCGCGGCGGCTTTGGCTGTGCAGTCGCCTGCATGGTCGGGCTGGCGCACTGGGGCAGCAGGGATCAGTGGGTCAGCAGCAGCATGGGGTAGTAAAAGCAAAAACATCATCATCGGTCACGCCCTTTGTCATTCAAGTTGGCCAGCCGGTCTAGCCGGTCCAGGCGGCTGTCGTCCTCGTTGGCCTCCATGATCTTGGCCAGCTCGGCCTCGGCCTGCTCGTCGGCCTCGGCCAGTATAGGCTCCACCACCATGCGGGCAGGCTCAGGCCTGGGCATGGGTGGCGGGGCTCCAGCTGTGGGGTGTCGGGGCCCTTGTGGCCGGCGCAGCCCCAGCAGTCCAAGGCCTGCAGCTACCAGGCCCACAGCCCACCCCCAGGGCACGCGGCCCTTGTGCGCCAGCCAGCCCAGGACCAGGCCAGCCAGAGCCAGCACAACGGCGCCCAGGACCAGCAGGCCGTCCAGCGTCATGACGGCTCTGTCAGGTCGGCGTCGGCGTCGGCGGGGTTGGTCGCAGTTGGGGGTAGTGGTGCAGCGTGCATGGCACTGGTAGGGGCTCGAGTGCCGTAGTGCCGCAGGCCGTGGCCCAGGGTCGCGCTGCCACCCCCAACACCACCACCCACTGCAATGCTGCCGATCGTCTGCAGGGCCTGGGCTGCAGCTATGCCTGTGCCTGCCTCCAAGGCACCAGGGTGCAGGTGCTCTACCAGGTAGACGATCAGGACAGACAGCAGGCACACCGCCTGCAGCAGCAGGGTCAGCTTGCCCAGGTTTGCGGTGACGCTTGGGGTTTGCATGCTCAGGCCTCCAGCCACTGGTCCAGCAGCGTGTAGGTGACCCGATCTCCATACCACTGGCTGGCCCATGTCACGAAGTCCAGCGCGTGCAGGAAGTCGCCGGGGCGGCGCCACACCTGGCAGGCTGCAGAGTACAGTCCGACGTTGGGCACAGCAGTGTGGGCGCTGGCCCGGTGGCCGTTGAAGCCCCGCACCCCGTGCTCCACTTTGCCGGCTGCGATCAGCTCCTCTATGTCCAGCACCGTGTCGCGGTCGTTGTCGCGTACAAAGGCCATAGGGGCCACCTGCTTGAAGCAAGGGTAGCGCCCTGCGTGCAGGTAGCTGGGGCCCACACCCCAGCAGCCACGTGACTGCTGGGGCACCAGGATCGCAGTGCCTTGTCGGTGGGGTTTGGCACCCTTGCCGGTCAGCCAGGGCAGGCCTGGGTCAGTGGTGCCGGCGTAGGCATGCACGTGGCCCTCGCCGCGGTCGTCCTCATAGGCCAGCAGCAGCAGATCGTCCCACTGTCCTGCCTCGCGGTTGGCGTTGCGTATACCCATGACGTTGGGATTCCAGGCCCCAGTGAAGAACCGGTAAGATCGGGCGTCCAGTTGGTCGCGCAGCTCGGTGTAGGTAGGTGGTCGCATCTACAGGTCCTGGTAAGCAAAGCGGGTGATCGACTCAACGGCACCGCCACCCAGCGCCGACTTCTCAAACTTGTACCGACGGCCAGCTGGGCAGAAAAACGGCAGGCAGCCCTCGCTGGATCTAACGGTGCCAGTGGCGGGCAGCTTTTTGCGGGCCACCACCTCGTACACGCCAGAGGCGATCCCGTTCTCCACCAGCACCTGGACGTAGCTCAGGTTCCCAGAGCTGTTTTTAACCTCCACCCCCAACACACCAAAGCGGCCCAGGGTGCGGTCAGTCCCCACCGTCGTGGTGGCACCAAAGGCTGGCACCGTGGCGGCCCCGTCGTGCTCGGTGGTGCCTTGCTCTCGGGCTGCAATGTCCCCAGGCACCAGGGCCTGGGCCCCGCCAGTGGAGTACAGGGTTTTGGCAGGGTAGGCGTGCACGTGATCGGCTCGCGCAGCCTCGGTGCCTGTGCCTACTGCTGCAGCTGCGCCCAGCGCTGCAGGGGCGTCAGCAGTCAAGCCCACCCCGTCGCTGCTGATCAAGGCCAGCACCTCGGCAGCTCCAAGGCCTCGGCGCTTGTTGGCGACACCCATCAGCTTGCCTCCAGCACAGCCGGCCCGATCATGACCTTGGCCAGGGTTGCCACCACGCTGCTGCCGTCGCTGGCGTGCTTGGTGAGGTTGTACGCCTCAACGTACAGCCGATCCACCCCAGCCACGTTTAGACGCTCAACGAAGCCGCGGTAGGTGTTGCCGCTGTAAACGGCGTCCACGATCTGGGCCCAGCCGCCAGGCTTGCCGGTGTTGTCCGCTTTGACCAGTCCCGCGGGGGTGCTGTAGCAGCGGAGATCGAACCCCGTAGCGGCGGCTGTCGCCGTCAAAACCCCAGCGCCACCACTGACACCGATCGCCAGTGACCAGTCGGCCTCTGCCTTGCCGGTGATCAGCACGCTGTTGGGGTCGTCGGGGTCGGTCACTGCGTCCACCACCAGGGTGGCGGTGCCGTCAGCCTCGATCGCCGCAGCGATCCCGGCCACCAGCGCGGCCAGGTCTGCAGGTGTCTCTGCGCTGGCGTCGTACACCACCGCAGTACCGTCAATGGTCACGGTGTAGGTGGTGGCCACCAGGTCGGCGGTGCTCACCGTTACGCGGCCCTCGCGGTAGGCCACCGCCTCGCGGGCGTTGACTTGCACCATGGCCTTGGGGCTGGCCTGCAGGTACACGCCATCGCTGGCACTATTGGGGGCGCCGGTCCAGTTGGCCGGGGCCGCGTCCTGGTCCACCCACTCGGGCTGCAATGCAATGGCCAGCAGGCCAGCGCGGTTCAGATCGTCGTACAGGCCCATGGGCCACCTCGTTGTCTACAGGTTGCCAGCTGGGACGATCGCCCCAGTCATGGGTAGGCCGTCTATGCCGTAGGTGGCTTCATCGTAGTCTACGCGCAGGAATAGCTCGGGCTTATTGGGCCCGCGGCTGCACCAGTGCAGCGACGTGGTGGTGCCTGTTGAGTAGAACACCCCCTGGCCGTCGCTGGCCACAGCTGTGGGCACGCTGCCGGTGTGGGTGACGGTGCGCCACAGCGTGGCCAGGGTGCCAAACTCCAGCGCGGCCACGTAGCCGTCGCCGGCCCCAGTCTCGATCGCAGCCAGGATCAGGCCCTGGTCAATAGCCACCCCGCGGACACTCTGCGCCAGGGTGCGCTCCACTCCCACCAGGCCGTCGCCCACCCCTCGCACGTCGATCTCGAAGGTCGCGGTGCTGGGGTAGCCGCACACCAGGCGCAGGCCGTCGGTGGCCAGGGTGTGCGGGGTCGCCTGCGCGGTGGCCTGCACCACGTCCCAGGCCATAGCCAGGGTGTCGGCCAGGGTGCCGCCCTCGTTGGCAGCGTCGGCGCCGTTGAAGGCTCGCAAGGCGCGCAGGGTGGCACCACTGCCGTGGCTGCTCGCGGCGCCTGCGATGAAGCACCGGTTTGCACCGGCTGCAATGGCCTGCAGTGTCCCGCCGTGGTTGTACTCCCACACCAGGGTGCCGTCGTCGCCCTCCAGCGACTTGGCGCTGTGGCCGGTGCCGTCGGCTGCACCGCACAGGAATACCTGGGGCTGGCTGGCCCCGCCGGGCTTGTAGATGGCCACGTCATTGACAGCGGCGCCGTGGTCGTAGGTCCAGAGGCTTGTGCCGTCTATGCTGAAGGCCTCCACCACGTCGCCATAGGCCAGAACCACCAGCTGGCCGTCGCTGGCTATGGATCGCAGCGTGCCGGTGTCGCTGGGGGTGTAGGTCACGGTGCTGCCCCCACCTCGCCGATCCCGGCGGTACCCCGCTGTGCTGGTCAGGTAGTAGACGTGCACCCCGTCCACGTCCATGTCCACCGCTGCGGCGCCCAGGTTGATCGCGTCGTACTGGCTGCCGCCTTGGCCTGCGTTGGGGTGCCACACCCAGATCAGTTCACCGTCGCCCACTGCCGCGTAGGCCTCATCGATCCAGGTCGCAGTGCCTGGGTGTCCACCTGCTGCGATGTAGGTCAACCACTGACTGACCAACTGCCAAAACCAATTCACCCACTCATGGGGTGGCTTTAGCCCCGCGGGCCAGCCGGCGGCCTGGGTGGCTGCAGGCGGCGTGGCCACGTCGGCAGCTGCGGCGCTGTTGGCCCAGTTGGGCACCTCGGTGGGGATCGACATGGTGGGGGTCCTTTACTCGGTACGGATCAGGCGGCTTAGTGGCCCAACGCCAAAACCGGCGGCGTCGTCGTCGTCGTCAAAACCAAAGGCCCCGGTCAGGGCTTCGATCAGTGTCATATGCCTGCCAGCCGGCCGTGCGGCCTCCATAAGGCGGGCCACCCGGCGGCGGGTTGCTGCGCCCATGAAGCTGTCGCGCTCCACTGTCAGGTAGATCCCGGCTGGCAGGTTGTCCTGGTGGTAGGTCCCACCGTTGGGCTGGGTTGCTACGTCCAAGATCTCCAGCAACTCGTCCACGGTGCCGCTGCTGCGATTGACCAGCATACGGGCCAGGATGAACTGCCTATAGCTGGTGTCCCCAACGGCCCCGCGCTGCTCGCCCACCAGGTCGCCCCACTGGTCCAGTGCGTCGCCGGTTGCCTCGGCCAGCCCGGTGGACACCAGCAGGTCCCAGGTTTCTTCCTCATGCAACTGCACACCGTCGCCAAAGGCCTGCACCAGCTCGCGGATCTTGGGCTTGTCCCAGGGGTGCAGCAGGCGGTCCACGCCCTTGTCGCCCCAGTCGGGCACGTGCTGCAGCTCGGTGGTGGCTGTCTGCTGGCTCATTTAGGCCACGCTGTGGGTGCCGAGCACCGGCTGCTGTAGGGCGGTGTGGGTCACGGGCCCGCTGCCGCCGGCAAGCGTTAGGCTGGTGACATCGGCGATCCCGTCCAAGGTGGCAGCCAGCGCCACCAGAGGCATGGGGTAAACGGTATCCCCAGGGGCCAGGGTCAGGTAGTAGTCGGTGACCAGTGCCAGCAGCTCGGCCTCAACGTCGGCCACCAGGTAGCCGGCTTCCATGACCAGCACCCAGGCGGTGGTCACTGCGCTGTCGGCGGCCATGCTGAACGCTATGGTGTGGCTGCGGCCGTCTCGCTTGGTGACGGTGCCGCTACTGCTGCCACTGGTCGCGGTGCCTGCCCCCAGGTGGTTGTAGATCGCCGACACCACCAGCACCTGCTGGGCGGTGGTCAGGCTGTTGGGGGACACCACGCAGGCCACGCCATAGGGATCCACGCTTATGCCGTCCACCGTGGCGGTGGTGCCTGTTGGGTTGTCCACCACTGTGGCCCCGGTCACGTCGGCCAACTCCAGCAGCCCAGACAGGATCGCGTTGGTGCTGGTGCAGCCAGCCGACTGCAGGGCGCGCTGCCTGCGTGCGCGCAGCTCGCCGTCGGTCTCTCGAGCTGTGCCGGGTGCAGCTGCTGCCGCGTTGGTCACACTGTCCCACCCGTCTACCGTGGTTACGATCTCATCGATCTGGCCCGCGGTCGCCACCACCACCCCGGTGTCCTCGCAGGTCGCCACCACGTCCACGGTGCCGCTGGTCACACTGCCGATCGTTGCGTCGGCCGACACCAGCCACCTGGCCTTGCCGTCGCTGCCGCCCCCCTCCACGATCTTGCCTTGGGTGATCACGGTGCCGTCGGTGCCGGCGCAGGTCAAGATCACGGTGCCGCTGGTGGCCTCTTGCCGGGTGACCCCAACGATCAGAGCCAGGTTGTCCAGCTGCAGCCCCGTGGCGTTGCCAACGCTGCGAGCGTCATAAACGGCCTGATTGGCCTCGCCCAGCTGGCCCAACTGGTAGGCCAGGATCTCGGACACCTGGCCTAGAAAGGTGTCCCGGTCCCAGTCGGGCATCTCGGTGAAGCCCAGGACCACCAGGCGGGCCTCGTAGCTGTCGCGGATCGCTGTCAAGTAGTCGGCCTGGCGGGGTGCCGTGTAGCCTGCTGCGCTTAGTCCGAACGTCATGGGGCCACCGTGCTGCTATGTCCAACTATCCCGCCCACCACGATCGACGGGTTGCCAGTCCGATCCTGGGGCACCACTACCACCTGCAGGGACTCGCCCAGGCTGGTGCGGACAGTTGCCGAGATCGTGGCACTGGTGCCGGTTTGCGCCCAGGTCAGATCCTGCACCCCAGTGACACCTGGCACCGCCAGGATCTCCAGAGACAGCACAGCCGCCAGGGCTGGCAGATCCACCGGTTTCTGGGACAGGTGTTTGATCCAGTCCACCCCCACCGTGGTGTCCAGGGGCCAGTCGCCCAGGTGGGTGCCAAGGCGTACCCGCACCCGCTGGGCGATCACCTCCATGCCACTGGCATGCCTGGTGAAGTTGGGCAGGTCGCCGTCAGCACCCATCAGTACGTCGGGGGCTGCAGCGCTCACTGGGCCACCACCTTGGTGGCTGCGACACTGGCGGGCCACGCGCTCAGTGTGGACACCAGGCTGGCAGCAAAGGCAGCAAAGGCAGCGGTGCCGCCGTCGGCAGGGATGCCTGCGCTTATGGCTGCAGCTGCTGCTGTGGCCAGGGCTGCCTCCAGTGCTGTGCTGTTGGCCTGCACCAGCGGGGCCAGGGCCACCGCCTGGGTGGCTGCTGCGCTGCCCAGGCGCACGTCGCTGGACTCCAGCACCACCTTGGGTGCTTTGAGCACTCGGCCGTCGGCGGCCAGGGCGGTGCCGGTCAGTGGTGCGGCAGGGCTACGCACACCTGGCAGGAACACCCCGTCGGTCAGGTTGTGCCGGCGCAGGTCCTGGGGCTCGGTGCGAGCTGCACCTGTAGATCTCCACTCGTCAAGCGAGCGATCGGCCACCACCAGCAGGCCAGAGCTGCCCACCGCCAGCGGGTAGGTATCTGAGTAGTCGCCACTACCTTGGAAGGCCACTGGCACCCTGGGCACGTTGGGCGGGCTGTAGCACTCCACCGCGTTGCCGTTGGCCGGGTTTTTGCGTCGGAAGCACGGCACCAGCTTGACCGTGGCTGTTTGCGTGGTGTGGTCGTAGGCCACCACCGTGGCAGGCAGTGCGACGTTGACAGCGGCCACTGCAGCGCGTGCAGCCTCGCGGGCGTTGCTGGTGCTGTCGGGCGTGGTCGGGTTGGTCATGCCAGCAGTGTATCGGACTGCAGGCCCGACGGAAACCTGCCGGCGCTATTGGCCTATGCTCGCCCCCCCTGCACCGACTCCTGCGCAGTGGTAGCGCCAGGCCTCCCGGCTTGGCTGTCGGCGGGGCTCATGCGGGGCACTCGCGCAGCCAAGGCACGCGGGGGTCGTCGTCGTCGCAGTCGTCGGCGTTGTCGGCGTAGCCGTAGGGCTGCGCGCAGCGGTAGATCTCGGCATAGGGCCGGCCGTAGCCGTCGCCGTCCACGTCCAGCCAGTAGATCTCCGCGTCGTTGGGATCCAGGTCCTCGGCGTCGTAGTCGTCGGGCAGGCCGTCGCAGTCGTTATCCACCAGGTCGCACAGCTCCAGTGCACCGGGGTGGGTGGTCGCCTTGGTGTCGTCGCAGTCGTCGCCGTTGGTCACCAGCAGGTCGCCGCTGTCCACGTCGTCGTCGTCGTCCAGCCAGTTGGGGCAGCGCAGGGTGGGGGTGCTGCCGTAGCCGTCCCGGTCGTAGTCATGCCAGAGCATGATCCGGTCGCCCACCGTTGGGTCGTTGTCGTCGCAGTCGATCGTGCCGCCGTAGCCGTCGCCGTCCCGGTCCACGGTGGTGCCGTCGGTAAAGACGGGCCCGGCCTGGGTGGGCTCGGGCTCGTCGCAGGCGGTCAAGGTCTGCAGGGTGATCAGGGCCAGCAGGGTGGTGGTCAAGTTGCGCATGGTCGTGTCCTTTGTTGGTGCACCCTTCGGATAGCCCCGGCTCACTCCAAAGCGCAATCAGAACCTTCCATATTACTGCCCAGGGGCTATGGGACTGTCTGGTAATACAAGTCAGCAGCAGCCACTGCTGCCACGTGGATCGTGGCCCTGGTGCTACCTACAGATCCCCCGCTGTTGTTGGTAAACATCACGCCCATGGTGTAGTGCGAGATCGGGCCCAGGCCACTGGTTAGCACCTGCTCCTGCAGTCCCACGCGATACGGCGTGTTGTTGTCGTCCAAGTAGAACAACTCTGTGACCAGTGACACCTGGTTGACTCCACCGATCTCCGCTTGCTGGACGCGACTAACAGAGAAGGCAGTAGCAAAGGCCACAGCGGTGCCGTCGTTGCCTTTGGTGCTCCCGTTGACATAGGCGCACTTGACGGTGCTGCCGTTGTCCGACAATACACCGCCAGCCAGCCCGTCAATAGCACCAGGGGTAGCTGCGCCGCTGTCAACCAAGCCAGCAAAGATCTGCACCTTGCCCTTGATCTCGGCGATCTCGATCTGCGTCATAATGACAGTGACGCCGCTAACTATGTCAGCCTCCACAGCTCCCAAAAACGTGGCCAGCTCGGCCAGTGTCTTGGTGTTGTTGGCTGCGACCTTTAGATCCATGAACTGTTCGTCGGCCGCCTTTAGAGGCCACTCGATCAGCCCACCCCCGTGATCTACGATTGCACCGGACAGGATCGCGCTGGGGTCGCTCGACTCGCTGAATCCGGCCAGGACTACAGGCACCCAGGTGGGCCCGCTGGCAGCAGCGACTGCAGCGGCAGCTCGCCCTGGCCCGATCAGCTCAGGCCCGATCCGGCTCATGGGCTCACCAGCTCGGCGCCCACCGTCCAGGTGCCCACCACATCCTCCAGGGTCACTGCGCAGTCGCGGCCCAGGGTGTAGCCCATGACCACGGTACTGCCGGTCACTGCAGCGCTGGTGCCCTTGTGCCACTCACCATCGCGCAGGTACCAGGGCACGATCGTGCAGGTCCTGGCCTCGGTGTCGGCGGCCAGGTACCAGGCCACCTCGCCAAAGCCCATAGGCTGCACCTTTGGGCTGTCGCTGTCGGGCTTGGACTCGTCGGCAGTGATCGCCAGGCGGCTGTAGCCGGTGCTTTGTCGGGACATGGGCAAGATCTCCAGGGGGTTGTGCACCCACCTTACAATGGGGCGCCTTTAGCCACCACGTAGTAGTCGGTGGCAAAGCCGCTATCCCCTTTGAACTCCAGCGACGTGGCCACATAGTCGCCCTGCACGTCGGCTGACTCCACTCTGAACGGTTTGCCCGGTCGCAGGGTCGGGGCCAGCAGGCCGGTCACCTCCACCCCCTCGTCGGTCACGGTGGGGCTGCCGATCAGGTTCCCGGCGGCTGCAGAGAAAAGCACCGCGGCCTCCCCAGTGCTGCCTCCCACCTTCCACACCTGCAGGCTGCCGTCTCGGATCTGCCAGCGTGCACCAGACATGGCGGCCACGCGGTCCAGTTGCTCGGCTACGCGGCCCTGCAGTACCAGGCCGTGCGGGAAGGACACGTCAGCCACCACCGCGTCCACGTTGCCCAGGGGCACACCCAGGGCGGTGGCCAGCGCTGCAAACAACTGGCCGCTGTTGGTGCCTGTGCCGTAGGACTCGGACACGTGGCCCGCGGTGTACTCGCGCCCACCGTCCTGCGCCTCGATCACCAGCACCCGGTCGGGGCCGCGGCGCTCTAGGTGCACACCCCCGCGGATCGGGTTGCCTTGGAAGAGCAAGCGGGGCACCCCACCCTGGCTGCGGTAGCCCACCAGCAGGCGCACCACCGCGTCGCTGGACTGCATGGCGGCCACGGTGCCAGCCGCCAGGCCGTACACCTCCAGCTTGGCAGTGTTGGGGGCGCTGCTGTCGGTCATGGCCACGCCAAACTGCACGCGCAGATCGTCGTACTCTCGGCCGGTGCTGGTGGTGGTGCCAAGTTGCACCACCACGTGGCGCCCGTACAGCAGGCTGGACATGGATCAGGCCTTGGTCAGCACAGCCAAGCCGCCGGCCAGGGTGTGGCGCACCTTGTCCTGCAGGCTGGCGCTCACGTGCCTGTATGGAATGAAGGGGATCGGCTGCCCTGCAGTCGTCAGCATCTTGCCGCCCACCTGGGCCAGCCAGTAGTCGGCCAGGGGGCCGCTGCTCGCACAACGGACCAGGCGGCGGTGCGTGCCGTTCCACTCCACACCGGACACGTGCAGCACCAGTGGCTGCAGCCCGTTGTTGGGGTCCACTCGGCCGGGGGCCAGCTCCAGCTCGGCCTGCGCATCCTCCAGCGCCTCGGCCAGCAGGTCGCACTCGGCGCGCAGCTCGGCCTTTTTGAGGCTGCTTAGGTAGGCCTCGCGGCCCTCAGTGTTGGGCATGATGCGGTCGGGCATGGGTCACTCCAGGGGTGCGGCGCTGCGCGCCAGGGGTCAGGGGTCAGGGTACGGTCGCGGTCACGGCGTCGGCAGCGGCCACCGCCTCGGGCAACTCGCTGGACGGGTAGTAAACCAACTGCACGGTGCGGCCCAGATCGTGGCGGTCGTAGCCCCCACTGGGCCCTCGCACCAGCAGGGCCCCGTCCAACTTACCCACTGGACCCAGGCCTGCGCCCAGGGGCCAGCCAGGGGTCACCCGCTGGCCCAGCCACACCTCGGTGCCGTCGGCGGCCCAGAGATCGGCGTACCAGGCAGCGGGCCGATCCCGCCACACCAGGCGCAGATCGTACTGGGTGCCGCCCAGGGTCACGGTTTGGCGCAGGCTGGGCTGCTCGGGGTAGACGGTCAGGATCTGGCCCATGGGTGCACCTCAGAGCCAGTCTACTATGCCAGCCAGCGCGGACTGGTCGGCGGCGGCCGCCTCTGCGTCGGTGTCGGTGCTCGTCGTCGCCTGCTCGCCTGCGTCCACCTCGTCGGGGGCCCCGGTGGCCGTGTCGCCTGCGGTGGTCTCCACCAGGATCTGCACGCTGGTGGCAGTGGCCACCCGGATCTGCCGCAGGGTCAGGTCAAAGCGCAGCCGCGCCACATTGTCCAGGGTGTAGGGCAGGCCTGTGATCGCGTAGCCCTGCAGGGTGCCCATGCGCCGGGTCACCACGTCCACCAGCTGGCCCGCGTCGGCGGTGTCGCGCAGCCACTGGATCGACTGCTGCAGCGCTACAGGGCCGCCCACCTTGCCGCCCACCTTGGTGGGGTTCTCAGTCACCACGCAGGTGATCACCACCTCGGCCGGCTGTGGCTGCACGTGATCGGACACCACCACACCAGCCTCCACTGGGTGCGCTGTTACGGCCCACTCGTTGGACACGTTGACAGCCACCACCACGTCGGGGGCCCAGGTGCTGCTGTCGTCTTGCCTGACCAGCACGGCCTCATGCTCTCGGCGTGGTGCGTTGCTGCTCATTTAGACCTCTGCCCCTTCCAAGGCTGCGCTGGTTGCTCGGGCTCGCTCGGCCTCGGCCTTGGTGATCAGGCCCAGCACCTTCTCCTCTGTCCAGCCGGTGCCGGTGATCGTGTAGGTGTTGCCCTGCACGGTCAGCTCGCGGGTGACAGGACCAGCAGCTGCGGCGGCAGCGCCAAAACTGCCCAGGCTGCCCAGGGCCTCGCTGCCGCTGGGTGCAAAGGCAGCAGAGGCTGCTGCGCTGCTGGCGCCTGGGGGTGGGCTGGTGCCCACCTGGCCGCCCACTGTCACGTCCACCCCGGTGACAGCCGAGATCATAGCCAGCAGGCCGTCCAGCTGCGACATGAGCCACGCGATCGACGGCTGCAGGCCGTCCAGCTTGGCCAGCAGCCAGTCAATGGCGGCGCCAAAGGCCTGCCACATAGGCCCCACCACGTTGTCCCAGTACCAGCCCAGCAGGCCCATGGCTTTCTCTGCCACCCACATCAGCGCGGCGCCCACCAGCTTTAGGACAGGCAGGGCGGTGCGACTGAACACGGCCCACCACGCACCACCCAGCACGGCCAGCAGATCGATCACCTTGCTGCCGACACTGATCAGCGTCTCAAAAAGCCGGGCAGCAGCTCCCAGGGGGCCCTCGGCACTGCGGAAGGTGTCAAGGAAGCGACCCAGGGCACTGTCGCCCCCACTCAGGAAGACGATCAGATCGTCCACTGCCAAGTACAGCAGCACCACCGCGGCCACCACCGCCAGGATCTGGCCGGCCACTGCTGCAATGGTGGCCCCGCCTATGCCGGCCACTGCTGCCATGATCGTGGACAGTGCGGCCCCAGCCTGGATCGCAGCAAAGCCAGCAAAGGCTGCAGCCACGCCAGCGGCCAGTGCAGCCAAGCCGATCAGGATCGGGCGCCAGCCGCCGAACACTCGCTGCACGGTCGCGTCCACCGCGGTGGCCATGCGGCCCAGGGACTCTATGCCAGCCACCAGGACACCCACCCACTGGTCCAGCTTGGTGGCGATCAGCTCGCGGTTGGCCGCGTACCACTCGCGCACCTTGACCAGCAGATCGGTCAACGTCGGCAGCAGGGCCAGGCCGATCGCGTTTTTGACTGCCGTAATGGTCTTCCACACCTGGTCCCAGGTGTCGGTAAACACCACCGCGGTGGCGATCTGATCCTCGGACATGACCAGCCCCAGCTCATGCGCCTGGGCGGCCATAGCGGCCATGCCCTCGCCTCCAGCTTTGAGTAGCGGCAGCAGCTTCTGTGCCATGTCCTCGCCGTACACCGCTGTGGCTGCCTGTAGGATCTCCTGCTCACTGCCCAGCAGAGCCATGGCGTCAGCAGTCGCAGCGAACTGTTGATCGGGGGACAGGGCAGCCAGCTGGGCGTAGGTCAGCCCCAGCGCGTCCAGGCGCTCGCCTGCCATGCCGGTGCCGATCTGCAGTTGCCCCAGGGCGGTGGTTTGCTTGCCCAGGGCTTTGGTCACGATCTCGATCGTGGTGCCGGCCTGCGAGGCCATGAACGCCAGCTCTTGGTATGCGTCGGTGGACACCGCGGCAGCCTGGGCGCCTTTGTCCACCTGGTCGCCTGCGCTCGCAGCACTTGCTGCTACACCAGCGATCGCAGCAGTGACGGCAGCAGCCACGACAACTACGCCCGTCATAATGTCTTTCAGGTCGGTCAACCCTTTATCGAGCTTGGCCACGTCGGCGTCGGCGCCCTCGGCGTCCACACCCAACTTGACCAGCAGATCACGGATAGTTGTTGCCATGTCCCTACCTTAGCGCTTCTGGGGTGGTGGTCGGTAGATCTGCCGCACCTCGTCTAGCGCGTCCAGGGCTTTGTGCGCCTCCAGCTGGTCGGCGTAGCTCCACTCATGGCGCACCCGGTGGGGGTCGGTGCTGTACTGCTCGGCAGCCGCCAGGCGGTGCACCCACCAGTCCACCCCGTCGGCAGCAGCTGCTCGGGTGATCTTGGCTGCCGCCTGCTCTAGTCGGTACTCTCGAGCGTCGCGGGCAGTGCTGCGACTGCCTTCCGTGCGCCGTCGGCGATGGTAGACAGCGCCGGAAAAAAACCGTTCCACTTGGCCACCTCCCAGAGCGCTGCGCCCAGCTCCATATAGTTGCGCGCATAGGCGGCATCGTACAGGCTGGTGGGCTGCAGGGCGTTGGACACCAGAGGCTTGCCGTCTCTGTTGGTGTAGCGCAGCACGTTGTACAGCAGGGCGGGCTTTAGGCCCAGCATGGCGGTGCGCACCCCTTTGGACAGCGCAGCCAGATCCAGCTCGGCCAGCAGGTCCGGGTCGGTCAACAACTCGGCCAGGGCTGCCTTGCCTTTGCCTTTGGTTTTACCAAGGCCCTGGATCGCCACTGGGCCGGCCCCAGTCGCCAGGGGCTCCACCACCAGGGACAGCAGCATCAAAGCCAGCGGGGCCCCCTCGCTGCCCCGGTGCGGTGCTACGTCGTAGTGGTGCTCGTCGCCGTTGGCGTCGGTACAGGTAAATGTGTGCTCTTGCATGGTCGGGTCCTGTGCTTTGTGGGTGGCTGGGTACTGGCCCCCAGCTCGGGCTCGTCAGGGCGCGGGTCTACGCGCTCTTGTCAATGTTGGCGCCGTAGGTGCGGGTGGGGTTGGGGAGCAGCAGCTTGAACTCGGCGTCGCTGGCCGTCTTGCTGAATGGCATGTCAGGCTCGCGCATGAACCTGGCGTTGGCCTCCACAAACTTGTCGCCGCTGTTTGGATCCTTGATCTGGAAAGCCAGGGGCGACACTGCGCCCACCTTGGCCTCGGCTGCCTGGGCCTGGGCTTTCTCCGCCAGCAGGCGGTACGCGGCGGTGCCTCGGCGCACCTTTAGGGTGCACTCCCAACGCGGATCGTTCAGGTGCGAGATCGACACGTGCGAGCCGTCGGCGCTGGCTGCTGACTCCATGGTGTCGGACATGGGGGCCAGGCTGGCGGCGTCGTCAGGGGCCCAGCCGGTCACGCGGAAGTCGTCTACCGTGCACTGCACGGTCGCCAGGTTGTAGTCGCTGGTGATGCCCATGGGTCAGTCCTCGTCAAGTAGGGGGTGCGCTCGCAGTCGGCCGGGGCTTATGCGATCGGGTCAGTGTCAAAGTACAGGCTGATCCCCACCTGGCGGATCCCGGTGGCCAGCTGGGTTTCACCGTCAAAGCGTACCCGCTGGGCTGCAATGTCTGCAGTGGTGATCGCCAGTGGTGTGAGCCTGTAGGCCAGGAAATGCCCGACGGCCACACCCAGCATGAACACCCCCTCGAGCTTGCCGCCCACCAGGGCCTGGCCTTGCTGATCTACGGTCAGCTTTGTGCCACGCTCAGAGGTTGACGTGATCAGGTCGGCCACCGCCTCAGAGCCTCGGGCGCGCAGCCAGTCAGCAGACACCACGTGATCGACGGGCCGGCCTGCGAGGTTCTGGCCGGGGTCTACAAAGGTGCTTGTGCGCGTGCCCAGGGGCAGCGCGGTGTTTGCTTTGTTGGTGCGAGCGTAGGCCTTTTGGGCCTGCGTCAGCTTGGTGGTCAAGGCGTCCACCTGGGCCACGGTATGGTTCCAGCCGGCGCTGGTCTCGTCAGGATCCCAGCTCAGGCGGTCGGCCATGGCGCAGGCGTCCAGGCGGTCGCTGGCCGCGTCGTCGGCGTTGTCGTCGTGGAAGTACATCACGGTGCGCTCAAAGCCTGCAGCACTTGACCAGGCCGACGGGATCCCGCCAGTGGTCAGCCAGTCGGCGTCATCGTCCTGCAGGGCCAGCAGCAGGTAGGTGCCGCTGTCGGCTTTGGCCTCAATGTCCACAGCCAGGGCTGCCTGGCGGGCCACGGTGCGGCTGGCGTAGATCACACCGTAGAACTGCGCGCCAGCAGCGATCACTGCGTCCAGCGCGGTGGCTGCCGTCTCGCTGCCACTGGTCAGATCTACCTGTCCAAACAAGATCGACGCGGGCGCGTTGGCTTGGCCGAACATGTCGTCGGCGATCGCCTGACTGGTGGCGGTCAGGTTGCCGGCGGTCACGTCGGCGGCCACCTCCAGAGCGCTGGCATAGCTGGCGTACCTGCCACCCCCTGGGGTTACGTCGTCCTGCAGCACCAGGATCGTGGTCAACGTCGCAGTGCCAGAGGCCAGGGCTGACAGCGTGATGTCAATGCTGATCAAGTCGTCGTGGGTGCTCGGGTCGTTGGGCTGTGGCATAGACTGATCCTCTTAGGTTGTAGTCAGGCTGCCACTGGCATCCAGGGCGAAGTCTGCAGTTAGGGTATCACCGTCGCCGGTATAGCGCTCCAGCTCCAGCGTGGTGGTGCTGGTCAGCAGCTCCACCTGGTCCACGCTGGCGCCGTCGTAGCGGTAGCGCAGGCGCACCTCCAAGCTGCACCGGGTCTCCTCGCCAGTGTCCAGCAGTGCGGACAGGTCGCGCACTGGGGACTGCAGCAGGGCGGCCACGTTGCTGATCGCTTGCGCGGCCAGGCTGGTGGGGCTGTCCAGCTCGGCCTGCAGGGTGTCCAGCCAGGCATAGGACCCGCTGCCATAGCCCTGCAGGGACAGCACAGCCTCGCGGCGTTCCTGCATGCGGGCGGTGGGTGTCGATCCGTTTAGGCCGTCCACGCGCTCGGCTGGGCCATGGGTGCCACCCCCTACCGTGGTCAGCCGGGCGGTCACATAGGGCAGCGCGGGGCGCGGGCCCTTTGCCCCAGCGTTGATCACCTTGTCGTCGGTGGCTGCGGTCACGGTCACCAGCAGGTTGCGGCCGGCGGTCAGTAGGTCGTCGCGGATCGTCATAGGGTCACCCGTCGGCCTCGGCTACGCGCAGGCACTGGTAGCGGTAGTGGTTGACGCCAGGGGCCAACATGGCGCTGTCGCTGCTGCCGTCGTAGTCGGCGCGCAGCTCATACCAGGTCGTGCCACCGTCGGGCGACACGTGATCAGCAGTCAGGCCTGCGCCTTGCTCCACTGTCTGCAGTGCGGTGGTGGTGTACAGCACGCGGGGGTCGCGGGCGCGGTCGCCTGACTCCAGCAACTGCACGTCGCGGTTGGGCATGGGCCGCCAGGTGCCGCGCATGGCGGTGTCGCTGCTGGCACCCTTGGTGAAGGTGCCTCCAGCCCAGGTGCCTGCGGACCAGGTGCGCCTGGTCAGTGCTCGGGATCCCAGCATCACGGCCCCACCTCGGTGGCACCTTTGTGGATCACCTTGGCTATGGAGTTGCGCAGCCGGCCCTGGTCGATCAGGGGGTTGTCGGTGCCGCGCTTGGCTGCGATCGTGCTCGCAGCGTTGGCTGGGGTGTCCAGCTCTTTGATCGTCGTCTTGACGCGCCCCACCCACTTCTCGCCCACTAGGCCCAGCTGCTGGTCCAGGTCGCCGCCGGCCAGGGTGCGGTCCACTGCGCGCTCCAGATCGTCCAAGATCTCGCCGGCCCCCTGGTCCACAGTGCTGCGCAGGTAGCTGCGCTCTGGCACGTTGTGGCCTGGACCGGTGCCGCTGTGGGTGGTGCCGTACTCGTTGGCAGCCGCGATCACCACCATCTCGCTGTCGCGCTCACCATGCACACCCACCAGCACCGACACCGGGGTGCCTGCCAGCTCGGCCAGTTGCTTGGCCAGCTTGTCAAAGCCTCGATCCGTGTCGGTCACACTGCCGGCCATGCTGCCCCCTTAGCTGTCGCTGGTGCGGCTGGTGCCTGGGTAGCTGCTGCCGGTGCGGACCACTCGGCCGCGGGCAGCGCTGCGGGACATGATCACACCGATCAGCTGTTGGCCGTACACGGTGCTGGCCAGCCACTGCAGCGACGCAGGGATCCGGGTCATGTCCACGGTGCTGCCGTAGCTGCGGGACAGGTCGCCCACCTTGTCTGCAGTCACTGGCCCGCGGGCCAGGTGGTTGCCGCTGGCGTCGGCCGCGTCAGGGTTGTGCAGGGCCAACTGGTGGCCCGTGTACAGGTATGCGGCCATGGCCCACTGGGCGCCAAACTTGGACGGCGTAAACCGCAGGGCGGCCTGCACGATCCAAGCGTCCACGCTGGTGTCGCTGGTGGCTGCCCACTGCGGAAACAGTGTCTTGAACTCTGCCGCGGTGGGGTTGGCCATGCGTTGCTCCTACGCTGCTCGGTGCACTCGGATCTTGCCGCTTTCTTCCCAGCTCGCAAACAAAGGCACCGCCTTGCGGTAAACCTCAACGGCCCAGTGTGGCACCTCTTGGGTGGGCTGCAGCACCCCCTGCTCGCGGGCTGCCTCGTTGTCGTCGTCGTCGCTGCCCAGGTGCAACTGGTAGGACTCCACCGGCTTGCCGGGCTTGCCGGCCTCGCTGGCTGGCGCCTCGGTGGGCCGCTGGCCGTTGGCCGTCTTCCACACCATGCGCAGCTGCGCGGTGTCGCGGTGGGTGTTGGTGACGAGTACAAAACCGGGTCGGTTAGCTGCCATGGTCGGGGCTCCTGTCTCTTATACACATCTGACGCTGCCGACGAATAGAGAGG
>OJFR01000122.1_pt1 | contig 26815 bp, 25 predicted proteins | sample 1594121 | NCBI WGS metagenome assembly OJFR01 (sample SAMN05416812, study PRJEB24817) | seawater metagenome | isolation source: Sea water | place: Canada:Atlantic | collected 2013-07 | reverse complement strand
CTACACCTCTCTATTCGTCGGCAGCGTCAGATGTGTATAAGAGACAGGTATAAGGTTAACCTTATACCTTTTATTTTTTCTTAAGGAACAACTCCTTATTTTGTGCGGGTGAAGGGACTCGAACCCCCATGCCGTGAAGCACTAGATCCTAAGTCTAGCGTGTCTACCAATTTCACCACACCCGCAAAATTTTTAATTAAAGGTTTACTTTAAAACCTTCTTAAAAAAGGAGTGCAAAGATATCTTTTTTTGTTTATTAAACAAATGCTTTTAAGAAAATTTATTAGTGCTGTTCATTTTCTTAATTTATCAGTTTTTCACAATCTTTTTGGTGGTAATAATAGTGTTATTTTCGTCCACTATTTTAAGCATATAAAACCCTTGAGGTAAGTCAGCAAACACATCCAATTTAATATTGTTTGTACCTTTATTAAGATGTATATTCTTTTCTATTACAGCTCCTAATAAATCTACCACCATAAAGTTATAATTTTCTGCTTGAATTGTTTTAAGTTCTATATTCAACACATTTTTTACAGGGTTGGGAGAAATTACAACTTCACCATCATCTATTCTTCTAACAGAAACAATATCAGAATAAGAAAATTTACCATCAAAATCAACTTGTTTTAAGCGGTAATAAGTGATACTTGCTATTGGATTTTTATCCATTAAATAATAACTCAACAATTCATTTGAATTCCCTGCTCCTTTAACACTACCAATAGCTTGAAAATTTCGTGCATCTTTTGATGTTTCTAAAATAAAATAGTCATTATTTATTTCAGAAAGTGTTTGCCACGAAAGTTCGTTTCCGTGTTCTGAAGCATTTGCATCAAAACTCATTAATTCAATTGGAAGAATAGTACAATCAGTTGAAGCTGTATTAGCAGATGAAGAGTTTAAGGTAATCGGCTGTTGAACATCAGCATAATTAGTAACTAACAATATAAACACATCACCTGCACTAACATTTGCATTTGCTTGTTCAATATTTGTAGAAGAATAACTACAATCTATTGGCGTTGGCAATGAACCACAAGCTGCTTGAGCATTAGCCAAACTACTATAAGGTCCCCAAAGAGCAAAATCAATATCATCAGCAGCTGTAATATCAAAACTCATTACTCCTCCAGTATCAATTTCTAAATAAAACCAAGTCGGATTAGGTGATGTTGACAAACAATCATAATCATTCCCAGGCTCTGTAGTACTGGCATCATCACCTCCTTCAGTCGCTATAAAGGAATAGGGACTATCTGCACAGATTGGTTGCATTTTACTGCACAAGTCATTTTCAGGTGGAGGTGCAGGTCCAAAAACACATATTGTGAAGTCTCCATCACTGGGCAAAAATGAAGAGTACGAATAAACTCTAACATAATAAGTATTACCTACCGTTAATCCAGTTAACATTAGTGATGATTCGGAATCCTGACAATCTATTGAAGTCCCCGAACATCCATCAAACACCTCGATTTCAGAATCAAAATTTGCAATTCTATCCACATAAGCAGTATCATCAGTTGCTACAAATGAAAACCAAACATCATCATTAGGAGTACCAAAACATGCAGATGATATACCCGAATCGTATGCCCCAGTAACACTTGAAGAAACCGAATTACAACTACCATCTATTGACATGGTTAAACTTATAGCTCCTGAACAATTATCATTAGCAGGTGGTGGTGGTGGTGTACCTACACAAACATTAAAAGTTGTTGTTGCTCCTGTACTTGAACTATACGAATATACACGAATATAATAAGTATTCCCAGGTGTTAATCCTGAAACTGTACTATTATTCGGATCACTACAAACTAATGGAGCACCTATTGAACCACAAGCCCCTGCATAAACTGAATGATACATATCGGTAGGACTTCCACTAACATTTAATAAATCTACTGTATGAACTGTTCCTGTAGCAACAAATGAGTACCACACATCATCATTAGCAGTTCCACTACATGTGTTTGACTGTGCCGACCCTGTGGTATTTTGAATAGTACCTGCAGTAACACTTCCACAGTTTAAGTCTGGATTAACTGTTACAGCAGTTGCTCCTGAACATTCATCGTTAGATGGTGGTGGAGGACAAGCTATTATTGAAATATCAAAAGGGGTTGTTTGTGGAGAAGGAAACGTTGAAACAGTAATAAAATAAGTTATTCCAGCTGTTAAATTAACACTACTTATACTAGGATTACCAGAAGAATTTGTATTAGACGCAACGCAAGTTCCTGTTGTTGGACAACCATCCGTTAAGAAAACACCAACCCATGTTGATGTATTAGTTAACGCAATACTTACACATTCATTTGCACTTGGAGTATACGTAAAAACATAGTCATCTCCACCCATATAACTACTTCCACAAGCATCCGAACTACTAAAATCATCTCCTGCTCCTGCAGTATTAAATCCTGTTTGAATATAAGGCACAGAAGCAATAGTTGTATTAGGTGTACAACCTGCTGCTACAGGTGTATTATAAACACATATATTCCCACTCATATTATTACTACTATTGTATCGCTGTATTCGGATTGCATAATTAGTTCCTATTGTAGTAGAGAAAATTATAGTTTCATTTCCTGATGTCGTATTATCAGCACATGCTATATGACTCATTGTAGTAGAGCATGTTCCTGTAAAAAGATGCAAGATTGCATCATCAGAAGAATTATACGTTATGGTGGTTGAAGTAGAAGTAGCTGTAAACCACCACCAAGCGTCATCATCATCTCCAGCAGCACATCCAGAAGCAGAATTCCAATAATCTGTATTATTATTGGAGTTGAATGTGACTGTTGTACATGAAGAACCAACTGTTAACCCTGTACCTCCATATGAACAATCATTTGATTGAGCAACTAGTAACGTTGAAAAACAAAAAATAGTAAGTATTAATAGTATATTTTTTCTCATCATTCTAAAATTATTGTTGTTCAAATTGGACATTCGGTTCTCTGATAGGTTTATAGGTTACTCCATGTTTATTAAATGTTTTTTGCAAATCTTCAACTAGCATGTGTTCAGTATAAATAACTTTTAATGTTTTGCCTTTTTCATCTATAGCTATCATCACTATTTTTTCATGATAGTTAGACAAATCATCTTTTAATGCCCCTATTGTATTTTCATCATAAGCAGCAACATCAGCCAAAATAGTCAATGTTGAGCCAGTTTGTGCACGCTTAAATAATGATTTATCACTATTATCTTTATTTGCACTTTGTGCTAAAACACCAACAAACATTCCTAACATTAATACAGAAAGAATACTAAATTTTAAAAACCTTTCAATTTGCATAACTTTTATATTTTTCATTTTTTAGGATTAAAATAATACATCAGATAATAAATAAATTTCTCTTTTTATACGCTAAATGACTAACTTCTTACTTCTCAATACTATTAACATATTAATATTTTTCAGCCCTAATTAATTACACACTAATACTACGTATTTATGATTATAAATTTAACAAAAAATAAGGAGTGTTTTATGTTTTTTAACACAAAGTTATGCTTATGTTAATTTTTTAGGATTGAAATAATAGGAAGAAATATCTATAATTATGTTTCAACTTATAATTAGTATGGCTAAAAATTAAATAAATCAAGCTTACCATTTGTTTATAATGATTCTAAATATGTTAACTTTAAAATTCATATTGCAAAATGTATTAATTTTGTAAGGAGACACATTCATAATGTTATTATTTACCAAAATACCTATTCTATTTGCCGGGATAATTATCCTATTACATTCTTTTATACCACACTCTCATAATAAAAAAGAATCCGAAAACCTATTTACTTATTTAGAAAAATTTGATTCCTCTATTTTTTTTGAATTCATTTTAGAATTAACTAGTAATGATGTTGGCGAAGGGCATTTAGAAGATTTTATAATTGAAGAAGCCAACTTTTCTAAATGTGACTTAAGTGAACATACTGATCATGTTCTTTTTTTTGATTATAATTTTTCTCAATTAAATAATTTATACCCTCTCTTTACTTCAAACTATCTAAATTTATTTAATCCTAATTTTAAAACAAACACCTCTTTACTTTGCCTTTCTTTTAGGGGACCTCCTCATATTCAATATATTTAAAAACAACTTCATAAAGTTATTTTTATCAAAATTATGTTGGTTTTAAAATAAACTAAACAATTATCTCTGCACCTATTTATTTAAATCAAAATCCTTAAAAAATGAAAACTATAAAACCTCTTTTACTAACATTCTTGATGTTAAGTATTTTTACCCTATTTTCACAAGAAACCATAACATGGGAAACAAACTATGAAACTGCATTATTAAAAGCTAAAAAAGAAAATAAACTCATCTTAATGAATTTCTCCGGCTCTGATTGGTGTGCTAACTGCATAAGACTTGAGAAAGCTGTATTTACAACAGATGCTTTTTTTAATTATTCAAAAGATAAATTTATCTTATTACGATTAGATTTTCCTCAAAGGAGCAAGAACAAACTTTCTGAAGAACAAACCAAACACAATGAAGCCCTCGCTGAGAAATTTAATCCAGAAGGAGAATTCCCTTTGGTTATTATTTTGAACACTTCAGGTAAAACAGTTGGCAAAACAGGGTATGTGGATGGTGGAGCAGACCCTTTTATTAAAACCATCGAGAAAATAATTAACTAATGAAAAAATATTTTCTTTTAGTTGTATTAATTACAACAATTACAATTTATTGCAATGCTCAACAAGAAATGAGTGCCTACAAACAAACATTAAAATTAATGGGCACTCGTTTTGAAATAACAGCTGTATCTGATGATGAAGAGCTTGCTATGAACAGCATTGATTCTGCAATTTTTGAAATAAAACGTATAGAAAAACTTATCTCCTCGTGGGACAACAATTCACAAACAACTGCCATTAACAATAATGCTGGAATTAAAGCTGTAAAGGTTGATACGGAATTAATTGATTTAATAATTAGAAGTAAAAAAATAGCTGATTTAACCAATGGTATTTTTGATATTTCATTTGCTTCTGTTGACAAACTATGGCAATTTGACGGAACACAAGACACCATTCCATCAGAATTAGAAATAAAAAAATCTGTTTCAAAAATTAACTACAAAAATATTATTGTTGATAGAGAGCAATCTACCGTATTTTTAAAAGAAAAAGGAATGAAAATAGGTTTTGGAGCTATTGGAAAAGGATATGCAGCTAACAAAGCTAAAAATAAAATGCTAGCAATGGGAATTAAAAATGGAGTAGTAAATGCTGCCGGAGATTTAATTGCATGGGGAAAAATGGAAAACAACAACAATTGGAGCATTGGCATAGCTAACCCTAAAGAAAAGGATAAAATTATGGGATGGTTAATAATTAGGGATATGGCAGTGGTTACTTCTGGTAATTATGAAAAATTTTTTATTAGTAATGGCAAAAAGTACTCTCATATAATTAATCCTAAAACAGGCTGGCCAGCCACAGGCACTAAGAGCGTTACTATTATTTGTCCTGATGCAGAAATTGCAGACGCATTAGCAACTTCTGTTTTTATTCTAGGACCTATAGATGGTGTTAAATTAATTAATCAATTAAAAAATATAGAATGTTTAATCGTAACTGATAATGATGAAATTGTAAAATCATCAGGACTTAAACTAAGCTATTATAATACTGATAATACAAAAGTTAACAACTAATTTATATGAAACGAGCCATGACAATAATTTGTCACACAGAAAGATAATTATTCATGACAAGTTCCATGTAACCCCTAAAAAACAATAAATATAAACACATGAAAACAACAAAATTATTCATATTGCTTCTTGGTTCTATACTAAGTGCAACATCATGCACTGCTGTCAAAGAATTTCAAAAAGCAGCGTTAAATGATGAGGATATGAAATTATCCGATTCTAAAATAAAAGTGTTTGACACTAATTTTCAATCATACCGAGAAGGTGCCTCCGGAGCTAATGGAGGCAAATCAGGAGGAGGTTGTGGATGCAATTAAGAATTTCAATAATATGTTGCTTGTTTATTTTCAGCCATTTTTTTAATAAAATTCAGGCTCAAAACAACACAAATGAAATATCAAATTTAGCTACAGCAGACACCACTAAACCGGAGCTAAAACAAATAGAAATCGACCTCTTAGGAAGTTATTACGACCAAGATGGGAATAACTCACCGGTTACAGGCGGTAGAGGCACTGAAAATCTGCAAGACATTACTAACAATATTATAATTAGTATTCCTTATGGAAAAAATATTTATTCAATAAATATTGGTCAAGATTTTATTACCTCCGCATCTACAGATAATATGGATACTGATGTTTCCTCTGATTCAAAAAAGGATGTTAGAACTCATGGAGATATTGGTGTAACAAGAAAAATATCTAAAAGAAAATCTTACCATGTTGGAGCCGGTTTTTCTAGCGAGTATGATGTCACATCATTCAGTCTAAATGGCGGAGTGGCATTAGAATCTAAAAACAGAAATAGCAGTTTAGATATAAACGCAAAAGTTTATACAGACTATTGGTTATTATATCAACCAATAGAATTTAGACCTGGTGTTGACAGCACTGTTTTAGCCAATTTCTCCGGAGAAGAATATCATGATAGTTATGGTTCTTCAAGTGGAAATGATAATAGAACAAGTTATAATTTCTCTATGAGTTTTGCTCAAATTTTAACCAAAAAACTTCAGGTAAGTTTTACAACTGATTTTGTTTACCAAAAAGGACTGCTTCACACACCTTTCCACAGAGTATATTTTAATGATGGTGTTGATGTCTCAAACCTAGATGAAATAGAAGTTATTAAATCTAATAAACTTAGAAAAAGGGAATTATTGCCAGACTCTAGAATGAAGATCCCTTTAGGTTTTCGTTTTCATTATTACGTTAATAATGTTATTCTATTTAAGTTTTTTTACCGTTATTATCATGATGATTTTGGTATCAATGCTAATACGTATGAAATTGAATTACCTATTAGGTTTAGTAAGGCAATAGCATTTTATCCTTTTTATAGATACCACACACAAACTGCATCGGATTATTTCGCTCCATTTGGAACACATGATATTGGTGATGAATTCTATACTTCAGATTATGACTTATCTGCTTTTAATTCTAACTATTTTGGATTAGGTTTTAAATACGCTCCTTTATTTGGAATAGGAAGGAATGAATTTAGTAAAAAAGCTATTGTAAAAGTAAAAAGCTTAAACTTAAGATATGCAAACTATACAAGAAGTAACAATCTTAAAGCAAATCTATTTAGTTTAGGTTTATCTTTTACCGTTTTTTAACTATTTCATCCATATATTTATGGCAACTATGGCTTCTTCACTATCTTATTAGTGGTGAGAGTGATATTATTTTCATCCACTATTTTAAGCATATAAAATCCTTGAGTTAAATCAGCAAAAACATCCAGTTTAATGTTGTTTGTACCTTTATTAAGATGTATATTCTTTTCTATTACCGCTCCTAACAAATCTACCACAATAAAATTATAATTTCCTGCTTGAGTTGTTTTAAATTCAATATTCAAGACATCTTTTACAGGGTTGGGAGAAATTATAACCTCACCATCTTCCATTCTTCTAACAGAAATAACATCAGAATAAGAGAATTTACCATTAAAATCAACTTGTTTTAAACGATAATAGGTAGTAGCAGCTAATGGCGAATTATCATAATAGATATAATTATTTACCTCAACTGAATTCCCAGCTCCATCAACATTCCCTATCGCAATAAAATTAGATGCATCTTTTGAAGCCTCAACTACAAAATAATCATTATTAACCTCTGCCATGGTTTGCCACTGTAATTCATTGCCAGTTTCTGCAGCCTCACCAACAAATGACATTAACTCAATTGGCAAAGGCACACAATCTAATGAAGCTCCTCCAGACAAGTCAATATTTAAATCAAATGGAAAACTAGATTCAGAATAATTATCAATAACTAAAATAAATACATCTCCAAGATTCATATTTATAGGGTTTATCCATTTATCACCACCAGCACCTTCTGTATTATCTCCTGCACCGGTCTGTAATCCTGTATCTCCTCCTCCAGCCGCATAAGAACATCTTAAAGGCGTAGTTGAAGGAGGACAAATACCTCCTGGTGTCGAACTAGAAGGGTAAGGGCCCCAAACTGCAAAATCATAATCATCAGCACTATTACTCGGGCTAATCGTAAACTCTATCGTACCAGCAGCTGATGCTTGAAAAAAATACCAAGAACTCTGATGTTCCCCCGATAAACATCCATCATTACTCGAACTCAATTCTTGCGTGCCAAAACCACTACTATTTCCTGAAAAAGTATTATCACTGCAAATAGTTGTTCCTCCCACACAATTTTCGGGAGGACATGCAGGACAAGAGCCCCCACAATTTATACCTACTTCATCTCCATCTAAAACTCCATTAAAACAATGTGCAGGTGGACAAGGAATACATGAGATACTAGCTGCCCACCCTGACTCCGTAGCAGATCCATCAGAGGTAAACCTAAACGTTAAACAACCTGATGAAGAGTAAACTGTTCCAGGAGAAGTTGTTCCTGTAAAAGGAGATCCTGCTATTTGAGGCGAACCTGTTGTTGGTCCGTTATAAACATATAAATAGTCCCATCCATCTTCAATATCAAAACTGCTAAAATCAACAACAACACAGTTACTTGAATTAGAGCAGAAGGTTGTTGTTCTAGTTAAATTATTCCCATAGTTACTTCCACTACCCCCAGAATCATAGAAATTGCCAGAACATGTATTAATAGTGTTATTTGGATTATTATAATTTTGAGAAAAAAGCCCAAAAACTGTAAAAATTAAAACAAATGTTATATAAAATCTTATCATTTTTCAATTTTTGGTTTAATAGAAAGCCTGTCAGTAGTCAACACAAAAACTGTCTCATAAATATCTTCTTCTTTAGTAATTGTATGAGCTGAAATTTGTGTACCATTATTATTCAATAGTTCTTGAGCTGAAAACAATTCAATTGTTACCCCCTCGTTCCCCATAACATCAAAAAAAGGTATAGTTCTCCTTTTATCTAGCAACCTAAATTTATCTAATCCACCCCAATTTTCTACCGCATTTTCATAAACAGTTAAATCTAAGTCAGGATTAATAGAATGCAATGTAAAATGTTGACTTTGTTGAGCAAAAGAAATTAAACTAAAGGTTAAACCAATAATCAGAAGAAAAATGTTTTTAACCCTTAAAATGCTTGATATCAAATTCATGAATGATTGTTTTTCAATTGTTTTTTCACACCTAATTTAAATCTCCGATTCATAAATTTAACAAAAAATTATTCACAAACAATGCTTTTTAAGACCTATTTACAGTCATAAGATATTCTTTAGGATTTAAATAATAACAAAAAGCCCTGCAAAATTATTTACAGGGCATCAACTTGTGTTTTTATTCATAATTAGTTAGCCAACTCTTCTTTAACAATAGTAGAAATTAATTTTCCATCTGCTTTACCATTAAGTTTACCCATGATTGGTCCCATTACTTTTCCCATATCAGCAGGTGAGGATGCTCCTATTTGAGCAATAGTTTCTTTAATAATCTTTCTTACCTCTTCCTCCCCCATTTGTTCTGGCAAATAAACACTTAGGATGTCTATTTGAAATTCTTCATCTTGAGCTAAATCAGGTCTGTTTTGCTCGTGATAAATTGTCGCAGCATCTTTACGCTGCTTTACTAATTTTTTCAAAATCGCTAAACCAGCTTCATCAGTTACTTCACCGCTACCATCTTTTGAAGCTTCTAGCAATAACGCAGCTTTTACCGCTCTTAATGCTTCTAGTTTAGCTTTGTCTTTAGCCAACATGGCTTGTTTTATATCTTGATTTATTTGTTCTGTTAAGTTCATATATTAGTTTAAGTTTATATGGTTATGAGTTTAATTTTCTCGCAAAGACGCCAAGACGCTACAAAATTATTTGTTAATCTTCAGTCTTCGGTCTCCCGACTTCAAACTTCAAACATGCAATTAAATTAACTTAGTCCACATTATCATGCAAGAAAGAATTACCATCTTTTAATTTAGGCTTACCTTCCTCATCATCTGACAATGTAAACCTAGACACTGTGCTTTCTGATGAGTGAGGCGTATCTTGTAAATTAATTTTTCTTCTTTTATACGCAGGTTCTTTTTCTAATTCAGATAATCCAGACGAAGTTTTCATTTTCATGCCTAATTCTCTGATACGCATAATTCTTTCGTTATTTCTTTTCAGCTGGTCTTCATCAGGAATTTTAGCTGAATAAACTAAGGAAGATTTTTCTTCCTCTTCTTCTAAATGTTGTTCTCCAGAAAAAGTAGTAGTTTGTTTGGTTTCATTTACACCTGCATCCACATCATCGTTCAAGTTCCAAACAATACTATTTTCATCTTGTTCAGCTTCTATGTTACTACTTTCCGATACAAAAAAATCATTATCTTCGGTCTCTGTTTCTTGGTGATGTTGATTTTCTTGTTCTTCCTCCATCATAATCGACTGCTTTTCTTCAATCTCCTCTATATCATCATCTAATCCGAACACTATTGCATCTTCATCATTTTCTTCTGATACAATTTCATTTGCTTCTTCTGAAAAAACATCATTAAACTCAAATGCTGACTGATTTGAAGAACTGATATAAGGCTCATTATTTTCATCTTCAACAACATTATTTGTTATTTCAGGTGTGATTTCATTTACTGGACTATCATCCGTATCTAACGTATGTACTACATGTTCTTCAGGCTTATTAAGGTTATCAATTTTTCCTAATTCTTTTTTCCCAAATCCTGTTGCGATTACGGTTACAGATACTTTATTTCCCAACGACTCATCCAATCCATTACCCCAAATTAACTCAGCAGTATATCCTGCTTCATTTTGAATGTAATCAGTAATATCATCAATCTCATCCATGGTAATTTCATCCTCTCCAGAGGTAATGTTTAACAAGATATAGTTTGCTCCTTCAATTTCGTTATCATTTAATAATGGAGAAGATATTGCTTTAGTAACTGCTTCAATAGCTCTATTGTCGCCTTCAGCAGTTGCAGAACCCATAATGGCTGTTCCACCATCTTTCATTACTGTTTTAACATCTTCAAAATCCACATTAATATAACCTGCTACAGTAATAATTTCTGCAATTCCTTTAGCAGCAACCGTTAAAATATCATCTGCTTTAGAAAAAGCTTCTCCCATTTTAAGGTTTCCATGCATCATTCTCAACTTATCATTATTAATGATTAACAATGTATCTACATTCTGACGTAATTGCTCTAAACCTTCTTCAGCTTGTTGTTTTCTTCTTCTTCCTTCAAAACTAAAAGGAATAGTAACAATACCAACAGTTAAAATACCCATTTCTCTGGCAACATTGGCAATTACCGGAGCTGCTCCCGTACCAGTTCCACCACCCATTCCGGCAGTTATAAAAACCATTTTGGTGTTGTTTTCTAATATCTTTTTAATATTATCAATATCTTCAATTGCTGCATTTTTACCAACCTCAGGGTTTGCTCCTGCTCCTAAACCTTCTGTTAGCGTAGTTCCCAACTGAATTTTATTTGGAATAGGACTTAGTTCTAATGCTTGTGCATCTGTATTGCAAATGATGAAATCTACACCTGTAATCCCCTGATTGTACATGTGGTTTACAGCGTTGCTTCCACCGCCTCCAACGCCTATTACTTTAATAATTGATGCTTGGTCTTTTGGCAAATTGAATTTCATAATATTTGGGTTTTAGTTTATTATTCTTAATGTTATTCCTTTATCTTAAATCTTATTTTTCGCTATCTTCTAAAAACTTGTGTCCTGCATGAAGCAATCTATCAAAAAATCCACTCTTCTTATTGTCAGAATGTCCAACAATTTCATCTCTGGTATCTTTATTTTTATTAATCGCTTCAAATCCTTTAATAACAAGCCCTACACTTGTTGCGTACATAGGGCTAGTAATTTCATTGGCATTATTTGGTGCTAAATGTTCATTAGGATAACCAATTCTCGTATCCATTCCTGTAACATACTCCATTAATTGTGTAATATGTTTTAACTGAGAACCTCCACCCGTAACCACTATTCCGCAGATAAGTTTATTCTCGTATCCAGAATTTTTAATTTCATAATGGATATGTTCAATAATTTCTTCCATTCTAGCCTGAATAATATTTGCCAAGGTCTTAATATAAATCTCTTTGGCGGGTCTTCCTCTTAATCCGGGAATAGAAACTTTTACTTTATCATTACTTTCACTAGCTAAAGCAGAACCAAATTTAATCTTCAGTTTTTCTGCATGATCTTTAATTATGCTGCATCCTTCTTTAATATCTTCAGTAACTATATTTCCTCCAAAAGGAATAACTGCTGTATGTCTGATGATGCCATCTTGAAAGATAGCAATATCAGTAGTTCCACCACCTATATCTACTAATGCCACCCCTGCTTCTTTTTCTTCAGCACTTAATACTGCTTCGGATGATGCTAATGGTTCTAAAATTAAATCATCAACATTTAAGTTAGCTTTATGAACGCATTTATGTATGTTTTTAATTGCTCCAACTAATCCTGTAATAATATGGAAGTTTGCTTCTAATCTCACTCCTGCCATTCCAATCGGGTCTTTAATACCTTGTTCATTATCAACAATATATTCCTGAGGAAGAACATGAATAATTTCCTCTCCCGGCAACATTACCAATTTATACATATCATCAATTAAAGAATTGATATCTAATTGACTAATTTCATCTTCAACACTATGTCTAACTTTAATCCCTCTGTGTTGTAAACTTTTTATATGCTGACCGGCAATACCAACATTAACTACTTTAATGTCAACACCAGATTTTAATTCAGCTTGTTCTACTGCTAATCTAATTGATTCAACTGTTTTATCGATATTAGAAACCATTCCTCTAGAAACACCAATAGAATCAGATTTACCCATTCCAAGTATTTCAATTTTACCGTGTTCATTTTTCCTTCCAACTATGGCTACAATTTTGGTTGTTCCGATATCTAAACCAACAATAATTTCTGATTTTTCTTCCTCCATGTTACTAATAATTTTTTTTACAAACGATTTGGTTATTAAAACTTAAGTTAATTTCTGAATATTCATTCCAACCGGTTTTACTCAAACCTTCTCTGTAGAAATAATATAACTTATTAAGTTTAGCTTCCATATGTTCAGGTTTTCCCAATACAATTATATGATTTCCTACTTTTGGTATCAGTTCAATCTCCAATTCTTTATTAACATACACTTGTTCAATTTGTGCTTTCCAAAACTCAGAATTATCAATAAGTTGAGCTAATTGGTATAGTTCATCAATAATGGTTTTAGTTGCCAAGCTATCATCTAATTGACTTAAATTTTTCTTATAATATTGATTATAAGAAGATTTAACATTGCCATTAATGACCAACAAACGAGCTGTGTATTTTTCTGAAAGCGACATTAAATATCCATCTTCATCCATATAAAAACTTTCATTTTTATGGTTTATTACTCTTGCAATTGGTCTATTTTGTTTTACCCATGCTACAATTTTACCATCTACTGTTTTATATACTTGGGCATCTTTTATAGCAAAATTATTTTTTAAACGTTCTTCAATTGTTGTTACATCAAAGGCATATAAATATTTACTGGTATCCTGCGGATTATGAATGATTTCTTTTAATACATCTGTCTCGTCAATAAATCTATTTTCAGAATTATAATCTATATCTATAACAGGCTTAGAAAGCTGCATATACAACTTATTTTTATTAGCAAAACTTAATCCTACAATGATTAAAACCAATGCAATTATCCATAATGATATATTTATTATTTGCTTCATTAATAATTTACTGCTTTTGCATTAAGTATTGTTTTTAATGGCTGCACCAAGGTATCTATATCTCCCGCCCCAAGCGTAATCAACACTTCAGGCTGATTCGCTTTAAAATAACTTAGCACTTCTTCTTTTTGTAATAGTTTTTTATGTTGAATGGTTACTTTTTCTAATAATATTGCAGAGCTAACACCTTCTATTGGCAGCTCTCTTGCAGGGTAAATATCAAGTAAAATCAACTCATCTAATAAAGACAAACTTTCAGCAAATTCATCAGCAAAATCTCTTGTTCTACTGTATAAGTGCGGCTGAAAAACACCTGTAATTTTTTTGTTAGGATACAACTCTTTAATAGACGAAATGGCAAAAGTTAATTCTGTTGGGTGATGTGCATAATCATCTATATAAACAAGGTCGTTGGTTTTTATATGAAATTCAAACCTGCGTTTTACTCCTTTATAAGATTTTAATGCGGTTTTAATTCTTTCTCTATCTATCTTTAATAAATCTGCCACAACAAAAGCTGCCAACCCATTTTCTATGTTATGAATTCCAGGCAAACCAATCACCATATTTTGAAACACATCACTTGGCGTTTCAATATCAATTAAAAAATTGCCGTCTTCTACTCTTCTGCTTTTTAAGGCATAATCAGCTTTTCTCTCTATAGAATAAGTAAGTGTATTTAATTTATTGTTGGATTGCAAAATGTTTAGATAAGCTTGTTTAGTTATTAAGGCTCCTGTGGGATTTATCTTTTCTACAAAGGCTTTGTAAGCATTATGCATCTCATTTTTATTTTCATAGATGTCTAAATGATCAGCATCTAAAGAAGTTACAATAGCAATGTTAGGTTTTAAAGTAAGAAAAGATCTGTCGAACTCATCGGCTTCAACAACAACAATTTTAGCATCTTCATTGAGCAACAAATTAGAGTTAAAGTTCAAACTAATTCCACCTAAAAAAGCATTGCATTTTACTCCACATTCATTCAACACATGAGCTATCATAGAAGATGTTGTGGTTTTCCCATGTGTTCCAGCAACAGCAATGGTAAAATATTCTTGAGAAATTAATCCCAACACTTCCGAACGTTTATATAATTTAATTCCTGATTGCTGTAAACTAATCAATTCTTTATTATTTTTAGGGATAGCGGGTGTATAAACTACTAAAATTCCTTCTTCATTGTTTTTTACCTCCTTGGGAATTAAGGTTTCATCTTCATTATAATGAATTGTAATTCCTTCTGCTTCCAATTCTTCTGTAAGGCTAGTTCTTGTTTTATCATACCCATACACTTTGCATCCTTTAATTAGGAAATACCTCGCTAAAGCACTCATACCAATGCCTCCAACACCTAAAAAGTAAACCGTATGGATAATATTTATGTTCATTTACTATTTAATCAATTTCATTACTTCATCAGCAATAATTTCAGCTGAATCATTAAAAGCCATTTTGGCAATATTTACACTTAATTTTTCTTTTTGCATTTCATCTTTTACTAATGCCAATGTTTGTTCTACCAGCTTTTCCTTAGCTTCAACATCTTTAACCAAAATAGCGGCATTTTGATTTACCAACGCCATTGCATTTTTAGTTTGATGATCTTCGGCTACATTTGGTGATGGAACAAAAACAGTTGCTTTTGCTGCAATACACAATTCTGAAATAGAACTTGCTCCTGCCCTAGAAATTACAACATCCGCCACAGCATAAGCATAATCCATTTTAGAAATAAATGCCATGGTTTTTATTCCGTTATTTTCAAAAGATTGAACCGCCAAAGCAGCTTTATCGGCATACCATTTTCCTGTTTGCCAAACCAACTGAATATTTTTTTGAGCAAATTTTTCCAATCCGCTTTCTATACTTTCGTTAATGGTTCTTGCTCCTAAACTTCCGCCAATTACTAACACTGTTTTTTTATCTTTATCCAAGCCAAAAAACTCTATTCCTCTTTCTCTTTTGGCACTTAGGTTTTTAATATCCTGACGAACAGGGTTACCCGTTATAATAATTTTTTCTTTAGGAAAAAATCTATCCATTTGCGGATAGGCTACACAAATTTTTTGCACCTTAGTTGCCAATAATTTATTAGTAATTCCGGGATAGGAATTTTGCTCTTGAATTAATGCAGGAATCCCCATTTTGGTAGCTGCTTTTAATAATGGACCACTAGCATAACCTCCAACACCAACCACCACATCAGGCTTAAACTCTTTGATGATACTTTTAGCTTTCATCATGCTTTTAAGCAACATAATTGGGAATTTTAAATTCTGAAGGGTAAGCCTGCGTTGTAACCCCATAATTGGCAAACCAATAATTTCATAACCTGCAGCAGGAACTTTTTCCATTTCCATTTTGCCTTCAGCTCCAACAAATAAAATTTCGGTGTGAGGGAACTTACTTTTTATAGCATTAGCTATAGCAATAGCCGGAAAGATATGACCTCCCGTTCCTCCTCCACTAATTATAATTTTATATGTTTTCATGTATTATTGTTTGCTTTAAATTGTTAATTTTTTATCGTTAACTCTTCTGTTCTTTTACTAACACTTAATATAATTCCTATTGCCAAACATGTAAACCATATAGAAGTCCCCCCCATACTTACCAAAGGCAATGGTTGTCCTGTTACGGGAAAAAGATTTACAGCAACCGCCATATTTATCATTGCCTGAAAAACCAAACTAAACGACAAACCTATTGCGAGTAAAGAACCAAAACTTGTTTCTGCTTTTTGAGCAATTTTTATTCCCCGAAAAAGTAAAATCAGATAAAGTAGGATAACCCCCACTCCTCCTATTAAACTATATTCTTCTAAAATTATCGCATAAATAAAATCTGAATAAGGATGGGGTAAAAAATTACGTTGAGTACTTCCACCCGGACCTTTTGGTGGCCAGCCGGTAGCAATAGCAATTTTTGCTTGATCAGCTTGATAATTTCCTTCGGCAGAACCAGAAGAAAAAGATTCAATCCTCTTTACCCAAGTGCCTGCTCTTGGCAACAAATCGGGTTGAAATTTGGCTACTGCTAACATTATCACTAATAACGCAACCCCAATTCCTACCAATGAAAAAATATATTTTATGTTAACTCCTCCAACAAACATTACTATTAAACTAGTAACAAAAAGCATTGCTGCTGTAGAAAAGTTAGCAGGCAATATTAAGCCGCATACCGCCAACACAGGAAACATTACTTTATAAAACGACTTGATAGATGTTTTTACAGAGTCCTGATTTTTATAAAGAAAACGAGCCAAATACATAATTAAAGCCAGTTTAGCTAAATCTGATGTTTGGAAAGTTTGATTAATAACAGGAATAACTAACCACCTACTGGCTTCATTAATGTTTGCTCCGGTTATTAATGTCAACAACAACAAGGGAATAGATAAAATTAATGCTATTTGCGACAGCCGAGAATAGTATTTAAAATGAATTTGATGAGCCAACACCATTAACACAATACCTATAACTAAAATCACTACATGCTTAAAAAGATAATAAAAAGTATCACCATCTTTATACTTATAGGCAAGGGTTACTATAGAACTATAGACAGCTAAAATAGATAAGATAGATAATAGCAGCACTACCAGCCATATTACCTTATCTCCTTTAATATATTTATCTACTACGTTCATTTATTTTGTTTATTCTTCGCTGATATTTGAAAAATCTATCAATGATTTATCATCGCAAAAACAAATTACATTATCTATTATCCTATGGCTTTTTACTGCTAACTGCACTCCTTCTGAAAAACTATTCACAGCAAATAAAAGCACATTCCTTTCCTGAATTTCAGGAATAAAATCATTTAAATGCTCTCCAACCATAATTACATTTACTACTTTATTTTTCAATTGATTTTTTATCCAATTGATATTAGTTGAAAGCTTATCTTGAGCAACAATAATGGCTGCTTTATCTAAGTCAATAGATAAGTTTCCTACCCCACTAGATGGCGAGTGATAAAATGTTTGATTACCTATTTGTATTAAGTTTTGCATGATAATGTAAGTTTTTACAATCCTTTTACAGCAGCTTTAAATTGTCTTCCTCTATCTTCATAGTTTTCAAATAAATCGAAACTTGCACAAGCCGGAGAAAGTAAAACAGTATCTCCTTTAGTTCCTAATCTGTAAGCCATATCTACCGCATCTTTAGCAGAAGCCGTATCAACAATAGTTGGAATAACATCTCCAAAAGCTTCATGAATTTTTTCGTTGTTAGCTCCCAAACAGATAATTGCTTTTACTTTTTCTTTCACTAAATCTTTAAGCATTTCATAATCATTGCCTTTATCAACACCACCAACAATCCAAATTACATTTTCTTGAAAGCTCTCTAAAGCATACCAAGTAGCATTTACATTAGTAGCTTTTGAATCATTTACAAATGCAATTCCATGAACCGTTAATACTGGCTCTAACCTGTGTTCTATGGTTTGAAAATCTGAAAGACTTTCTCTAATAATTTCTTTTTTTAATTCCAACACCCTTCCTGCAATGCCCGAAGCCATTGAGTTGTAAAGATTGTGTTTTCCTTGTAGTGCTAACGCTTGTAGTGTCATAGTTTGTTGTTTTTGATTTATGTTTATTATTAATTTTTCATCTTTTATATAAGCTCCATTTTCCATTTCTTTCGTAATACTGAAAGGGTGCAACTGAGCTTTTAGTTGTTTTTTTTTTAATTGTTGTTGAATAAGTTCATCATCATAGCAATAAATAAAATGGCTATTTTCATCCTGATTTTGCGTTATTCTAAATTTTGATGCTGCATAATTTTCCAGTTGATAATCATACCTGTCTAAATGATCAGGAGTGATGTTTAATAAAACCGCTACATCTACTTTAAAATCGAACATTCCATCTAACTGAAAGCTGCTTAATTCCAACACGTAAACATCCTTATCATCTTGAGCCACTTGCTTGGCAAAACTTTCCCCGATATTTCCCGCCAAACCCACATTTAACCCTGATTTTTTCAGCATATGATAAGTTAAGCTGGCAGTTGTCGTTTTTCCATTGCTTCCCGTAATTCCAACTATTGTAGCACTGGTATATCTTCCTGCAAATTCAATTTCCGAAATCACATTAACACCTTTTTCTTTAAGCTTTACAATTAATGGAGTTTTATCTGGAATACCAGGGCTTTTAATTACTTCCGTAGCTTCAAAAATTTTACTTTCGGTATGTTGATTTTCTTCCCATTCAACTTCAATATTTTTAAGAACATCTTTATATTTATCTTGTATTTTTCCTTTGTCCGACAAAAAAACCTGAAACCCTTGCTTTTTAGCCAAAATAGCTGCGCCTGTTCCGCTTTCTCCTGCTCCAAGTATTGTTATTTTAGACATTTTCATTTTTATTATCAGTTTTTTCTTCAGTCTTCCAACTTCTATCCTATCTACCTCAGTTTAAGTGTCACAAAAGTCAATAGTGCCAGCATAATTCCTATAATCCAGAACCTGGCAACAATTTTCGCTTCGTGCATGTTTTTCTTTTGAAAGTGATGATGAAGTGGTGCCATTAAAAACACTCTTCTACCTTCTCCGTATCTCTTTTTTGTATATTTAAAGTAACCCACTTGTATCATTACTGATAGGTTTTCGATAAGGAATACACCACACAACAATGGGATAAGTAATTCTTTTCTTACCGCTAAAGAAAATACTGCTATAATCCCACCTAATGCCAAGCTACCTGTATCTCCCATAAAAACCTGCGCAGGATATGAATTGTACCATAAAAACCCAACACAAGCCCCAACAAATGCAGCAATAAATATTACCAACTCACCTGATTCAGGGATATACATAATGTTTAGATATTCAGCAAAAACAGTATTACCGGATACATAAGCGAAAATAGCAAGGGTAACTCCTATAATTGCAGAAGTCCCCGTAGCAAGTCCATCCAAACCATCTGTCATATTTGCCCCATTGGAAACAGCGGTGATAATTACAATAACTATTAACACAAATAAAATTCCGCCTAGTAAGTATGAATGTTTACCTGCCCATTTCGTTAGTGATGCGTAGTCGAACTCATTATTTTTAAAAAACGGAATAGTTGTTAATGTTGATTTTACTTCTTTCCAAGTGTAATTTTCAACAACTTTAGTTTCTACATCATTTTCAATTTCGTAGCTGATGTGTGCAGGAGCGTTAACGTCCATTACTTTTTGTTTTACCACTACATCTTCATTAAAATAAAGAATAGTACCTACAATAATCCCAACAGCTACCTGACCCATTACCTTAAACTTTCCTGCTAAACCTGCTTTATTTTTCTTAAACACTTTAATGTAATCATCTATAAAACCTATCAATCCTAATAAAACAGTTGAAACTAACATCAAAATGATGTATATGTTATCTAATTTGGCAAAAAGTAAAGTAGGAATTAAGATAGAAGCCAATATAATTAACCCTCCCATAGTTGGCGTTCCTTGTTTTTTCATTTGCCCTTCTAACCCTAAGTCTCTAACAATTTCTCCTACTTGCAACAACTGTAGTCTTTGAATAATTTTTTTTCCGAATATCATGGAAATAACCAAGGAAACAATAACTGCCATAGCAGCTCTAAAAGAAATATATTCAAATACTCCAGCACCTGGAAAATCAAATTTGTTTAGATAGTTAAATAAGTAATACAACATAGTTTATAGTTATTGTGAAAATTGCTTTTTTAGTATTTCTAAATCATCAAATGGAAATTTTTCTCCGTTTATTTCTTGGTATTTTTCGTGTCCCTTGCCTGCCACCAAAATAATATCGTTGCTTTCCGCCAACATACATGCTGTTTTTATTGCCTCTTCTCTGTTGGTAATAGACAATACTTTTTTGTAATGCTGCGGCTCAACCCCTGCTTTCATGTCATTAATAATCTGCTCGGGATTTTCTGACCTCGGATTATCTGAAGTAAGAATCACTTTATTAGAGTACTCACAAGCTATTTGAGCCATTAAAGGTCTTTTGGCTTTATCTCTATCACCTCCACATCCAACAACAGTAATAACTGTTTCATTATTAGTCCTAATTTCACTAATTGTTCCTAATACATTTTTGAGCGCATCAGGTGTATGAGCATAATCTACAATTCCGGAAATATTATCTTGAGATTTAATGTATTGAAACCTTCCTTCAACAGCGTTTAAGTTGCTAATTGCTGTTAATGTATTTAATTTATCTTGCTCTAGCAATACCGCCACAGCATAAATTGACAGCAAATTGTAAACATTAAAGCCTCCAATTAGTTTTGTCCACACCTCATTTTTATCAATATGAAGCATCATTCCTGAAAAGCCGCTTTCTAAAATTCTGGCAGTAAAATCTGCTGCACTTTTTAAAGCAAAAGTGTATGGTTTAGCTTTTGTATTTTGCAGCATTACCATACCGTTTTTATCATCTTTATTCACCAGTGCAAAAGCATTTTCCGGTAGCATGTCAAAAAACATTTTTTTAGCCTTAATGTATTCATCAAATGTTTTATGATAATCTAAATGATCGTGCGTAATATTGGTAAAAACAGCACCTGAAAAAGCTACTCCTGTAATCCTATGTTGATGAATAGCATGCGAACTGACTTCCATAAAACAATAATCACAACCTGCTTCCACCATTTTTCTTAACAGCTTATTCAACTCAACTGCATTGGGTGTTGTATGTGTTGAAGGAATAGCTTCATTTCCGATTTTATTTACCACTGTAGAAAGCAATCCAACTTGATAGCCTAGCTGCATAAATAATTCATGCAACAAGGTAGCTGTGGTAGTTTTACCATTCGTTCCGGTAATTCCTACTAATTTTAATTCATTAGAAGGATTATCGTAAAAATTAGCAGCAATAATTCCTAAAGCTGCTGCACTATCTTTCACTTTTACGTAAGTAATCCCATCATGCAATTGCTCAGGAAACTGCTCACAAACAATGGCTACAGCTCCTTTCTCAATCGTCTGATTAATATATTGATGTCCATCTACAGTAGTTCCAACCACAGCAACAAACAAACTAGTATCTTCCACTTCTCTAGAGTCAAAACAAATTTTATCAATAGCAATATTGGTATTGCCAACTAATTCCTCAATCCCTGTTTTGTATAATACGTCTTTTAAAAGTTTGTTCATTGCTTATTCTAATTCTAAAAATATTCTGTTTCCTTTCACTAGTTTTTCTCCCGATGCTATAGATTGTTTTTTTACCACGCCTTTTCCTTTAAAAAACACGCTTAATCCTTGATTTTCTAAAATGTATAAGGCGTCTTTTATACTCATACCCGTTACATCAGCAACATAAATTGGAGATACTTTTCTAGCAGTTATATGAGCAGCAGTTACATCAGTATTTACTTTTGCCCATTCTGTAACTTCATTTCCTTGATTGGTTTTTAATCCAAATTCTTCATAAACTTTTTTCAAATCGGGGTAATAACCATCTTTGGCATAAGGGATTCTAGATTTCGCCTGATTTTCTTTTTTATGAATTTCTTTATGAATTTCTATGCTAGTGGCATAAACCTTATCAGCAACCTCCTTAAATATTGGTCCGGCAACTAAATTTCCATAATACACTCCTTTTGATGGGGCATTAACTACCACTATACAAGTATATTTAGGATTGTCAGCAGGAAAATACCCCACAAATGATGCTTGATGACTAACTTTAATGTCTTTCTTATATTTATATCCTAATTTTTTGTTGGCGATTTGTGCTGTTCCTGTTTTTCCGGCAATTTTATACACATCATTTTTTAAATTAGTTGCTGTACCTTCCTGCACTACTCCCTCCAACATTTCTTTAACCATTTTAATGGTTTTTTCTGAACAAATGGAAGGATTAAGTACCTCAGTTTCTATCTTTCTAACTAACTTCCCTCTGTGTCTGATTTCTTTTACAAACTTTGGTTTTACCATTTTACCATTGTTAGCCACTGCATTGTAAAAAGTTAAAATATTTAAAGGCGTTAATTCAACCTCATAACCAATAGACATCCATGGCAAGGTAATTCCCGACCAACTTTTATCGGATGTATTTTTAATGTATGGCGTTCCTTCTCCAGAAATTTCAATACCCAATTTCTTATTCACATACATTTTGTTCAACCTATCAATAAATTTTTGTGGGTCTTTAGCATAAACTCTATTTATTTCTTTAGAAATGGCCACATTAGATGATTTTATAAAAGACTCTTTAATAGAAATTTTACCATAACCTCCTTTATGAGAATCTCTCATTACTGCATCATAAAATTTGGTAGTTCCATCTTCGGTATCCACCATATCATCTAACTCAAGAAAACCATCTTCAAAAGCAGCCATTAATGAAGCTAATTTAAATGTTGAACCAGGCTCTGTTGCAGCTCCAACAACAAAATTGTAAGATTCATAATAGGTACTATCTTTGGTTCTTTGTAAGTTAGCTATGGCTTTTATTTCGCCTGTAGCTACTTCCATTACTGCCACACAACCATATCCTGCATGATGAAGCTTTAATTGTTTCATCAATGCATTTTCTGCAACATCCTGAATATTCACATCAATTGTAGAATAGACATCACTTCCATCAACTGGCTCAATTTCATTTTCATCATTAATAGGCATCCAAACACCTCCGGCAATTTTTTGTTCTAATCTTTTTCCGTTTATTCCTCTTAGCTCTTTACTGTAAGCTCCTTCTATACCTACCGGCTGAATTCCTTCTCTATCATAACCAATGGTTCTTGCAGCCAAAATATTAAATGGCTTAACTCTTTTGTTTTGCTGCGTATAAATAAAACCACCCTTATATTTCCCCTTGCGAAAAATAGGAAACTCTTCCATTTTTTTAAGTTCAGTAAACTTTACATTTCTTCTTATTAAATGATACCTTGCTCCTTTCTTTCTGGCAGCAATAAGTTCTGCTACATACTGTTTTTTTGACCTTTCAGGAAATAAGTTAGAGAGTTCAATAGCTAATGAATCTACATTTTGGTAAAAGAAATCATCTGTAATTGATGGTGTATTCGCATCAAAACGAACTTCATACTTAGGAACTGAAGTCGCTAATAAACTTCCATCAGCAGCATAAATATTACCTCTTACTGCTTCAATATTATTATATTCTATAGTAAGATTTTCTGCTTTTTCTTTCCAATGAGCACCTTCAACAACTTGAATATTAACCGTCTGACCTACAATTACGAGGGCAAACAAACAGACGAAGAAATAAACGATATAAACACGAGATAATATGGCTTTTCTGTCTGTATTCATTTAATGCTTTCTATTTCTTTTTTTGATAACTTAATTTTTGTTGGCGGAACAATAGACTCCATCACGCCAAACGCTTCAGTCTTTTCAGCTACCTGAGACTGTTTACTTTCGTAATTTAAATCTGATTTTATAGTAATGTATTCCGAGCGCAATTCTTTTAAGTCATCATTTACATGATCTAATTCTCTCACCAATTTTTCAGCATTATATCCATTGGCGATGTATAGAATTCCCAACAACGTCAAGTAAAAAACAAAAGGAAGCGAATTCACCACATTTTCTTTTGCCAAGAAATTGCCCGAAATAAGCGACACAAAAAAGTTAGGACTAGAAGGCTTTTTCTCCTTCTCCTGCTTTTCAGTGCTTTCTTTTTGTTTAAACTTGTTCATTTTTTGGTTAATCGTATTTATTATTTAATTTCTAATCTCTATTTTCCAATCTTTCCGCTATTCTCAACTTAGCACTTCTTGCTCTGTTATTCTGTCGCAACTCTTCTACTGTTGCTACAATTGGCTTTCTATTTACTGCTTTAAACTTCAACAATGGATTTCCATAAAAATCTTTCTCCAACTCCCCATCAATTTTTCCATTCTTTATAAAGTTCTTCACCATTCTATCTTCTAATGAGTGATAAGTTATTACCACTAACCGTCCTCCTGGTTTTATCACTTCATAACATTGTTCTAACAGCGATCTTAAAGCCCCCATCTCATCATTCACTTCTATTCGCAATGCCTGAAAAACCTGAGCTAAATATTTATTTCTCATTTTTCCCGGCACACATGCTTGAGCCACATCACACAGCTCTTGTGTTGTATTTATTTCTGCCAACGTCCTTGCTTTAATTATTTCCTGAACCAACTTCCAAGCATTTTTTATCTCTCCATACACCCTGAAAATTCTCAACAAATTTTCCTCATCATACTCATTCACCACTTGCTTAGCAGTAAGTCTTGCATTCACGTTCATTCGCATGTCCAATGGACCATCAAAGCGAATGGAAAACCCCCTTTCACCTTCATCAAACTGATGAGAAGAAACCCCCAAATCAGCCAACACCGCATCAACAGGGATGGCATTATACATTTTTAAGTAATTTTTCAAATAACGAAAATTGTGTCTTACCAAAACAAAGCGTTCATCCTCCAAATTATTCTTTACCGCATCTTCATCCTGATCAAAACCATATAATTTGCCTTTATCACTTAATCTTTTAATAATCTCTCTTGAGTGACCACCCCCACCAAACGTAACATCCACCACCACATCATCACCTTTCAAGTTCAAACCATCAACTGACGCTTTAAGCAAAACAGGATCATGATAATTCGTCATGCTGCCCGTTGTTTTTAGAACCTCCCATTACCTCTTCAGCTAAGCTGGAAAAATCATCCGGTTCATCAGTTAACAAATTATTATAAGTTGTCGCATCCCAAACTTCTATTCTATTAGAATAGGCAAACAACACTACTTCCTTTACCACCCCTGCATAACCCAACATTTGTTTGGGAAACAAAATTCTTCCGGTTGCATCAACAGTTAATTCTGATGCACCTCTATAGAAATACCGAATAAAATCTCGGTTCTTTTTAACATATTGATTTAGCTTGTTTACCTCAGCACTAATTCCTTCCCACTCATTTTTTGGATACAACACCAAACACTTTTCAAAACCTCGATTTAGGACAAACTTCTCCTGAGCAGCCGGATCCAGCTGCTTTCTCAGACCCGAAGGAAGCATTAACCTTCCTTTCGTATCTAGCTTACACTCAAATTCTCCAATGAAATTTGCCATACAATAGACTTTATTTCAAGCTTTTAATTTTTAAAATGTAAATATAGTCACTTTTTTACCACTTTCTACCACTTTCTACCACTTTGTTGATAACTTTTAGTTTTTAAACCCACTTTTAGCACTACAAAAACATACAAATAATTGATTTTCAATACATTTTAATGTTGATAAAAAGTGGGAGAAAATGCACACTTAAATTCTATTTCAGAAGACTATTTAAGTTTATCCGAATTAAGCTAAGTTTGTCTGATTTAAATTAAATTTGCGGTATGAAAATTAAATCAGCAGAATTTATAATTAGCAATACCAAACTAGACTTGTGTCCAGCTCCCAACATGCCTGAATACGCTTTTATAGGAAGGTCTAATGTGGGGAAATCTTCCTTAATAAATTATCTTACCAACAACAAAAAACTGTCTAAAATCTCTCAAACTCCAGGAAAGACACAACTTATCAATCATTTTTTAATTAATGATAATTGGTATTTAGTTGATTTACCGGGGTATGGTTATGCTAAAACATCACAAAAAAACAGGCTGAAATGGCAAGGTTTTATTTCTGAATACATCTTAACCAGAGAGAATTTGTTAAACCTTTTTGTCTTAATAGATTCTAGACTTCCTCCACAAAAAATCGACCTCGATTTTATGGAATGGCTCGGTGAAAAACAAGTTCCTTTTGCTATTGTTTTTACAAAAATTGATAAAATAAGCAGCTCGGTATTGAATAAAAATTTATTGCATTACAAAAAAGAAATGCTTAAATACTGGGCAACCATGCCTCCTTCGTTTACTTCCTGTCTCTTATACACATCTCCGAGCCCACGAGACCGAGGCTGATCTC
>OJFR01000120.1_pt1 | contig 27469 bp, 21 predicted proteins | sample 1594121 | NCBI WGS metagenome assembly OJFR01 (sample SAMN05416812, study PRJEB24817) | seawater metagenome | isolation source: Sea water | place: Canada:Atlantic | collected 2013-07 | reverse complement strand
GAGATCAGCCTCGGTCTCGTGGGCTCGGAGATGTGTATAAGAGACAGATCAATAATAGTATAAATTTTTTCATTCGTTCTATTCCAATATTTATAAAAAAAGAAAAGCGCCAATCCTAATCCTCCCAAACCTCCTATCCCTAATAATGGAACCCCTTCTTTTATATAAACTAAATAAAATAGTCCTGCTATAAATGTCATACCAATAGCCATAGCAATCCATGCTCCACCAGTTGGTTGATTCATGGTTAACTCTAGATCATTATGAAAATAACTTTTTTCGATACCAGCAGGTCTGACAATATTTTCTTCTTCTAGCTTTTTATTGGTTTGCGACAAATGATTGACTTCTTGTTCAAAAGAGAATACAGTTGAACAGTTTCCACACTTAGCAATTTTATCATGGATATTAATATGTTCAATTGCAGGAGGAGTATTGCAGGAAGGACAATTAACAGGAACGATATTCTTTTCAGGTTTAGTAGTTGGAAATGATTGTTCAACTTTTTTAAATTCTATTTTGGATAAATTTTCTTTGTCTTCCATTTTGTTGTTTTTTAATATCAATAAATATACAATTATATGAATCATTTCCGCCTACTAATTCAAAAAAAACTAAGAGTGTCGCTGGATTTAGAAAGGTGATAGTTTATCGAGCTTATACAGTTTTTTGAAACAGGCACATTACACTCCACCCAACTATCAATACAACAAAAGCCCAATCATCGGTAAATGGTTGGGCTTTTGTTCAACTAATATCTATTATTAATTAAAGATCAGCAATGATGATTATCTCTCCAAAATAATTCTCTCCGCATAATTAAAATACATACCACTTACTCTAATCATATACATCCCATTAGGTAGCGATGTTCCATCAATGACAAACGGATAGGTTTGGTCTTTTTCTAAAATATTTTCATTTAAAGATTCTACCAATCGTCCATTAATATCATACACTTGAATATTTACTCGCTGATCTTGAAAGACTTGAATGGTAAATTCCGTTTCGCTGCTAAATGGATTTGGAGCAGGTAAGCTAATTATATTTTTATCAGCTCCAGCAATTTCAATAGATTTCACATCCGATAAGGAATACTCCCCATCAAAGTCAATTTGACGAAGTCGGAATAAATGTGATCCTGCTGATAAGTCTGGAACTTGAAAATCATAGATCTGTTCTTCAAACGTATTCCCTTCCCCTGCTTTGAAACCAACTCGGTCAAATTCATTATCAATAAATTGCTCGATAATAAAACCTTCATTATTAATCTCTGTTGCCGTTTTCCAATATAACATCGCAGTATTGTCTTCCGCTTTGACATCAAAGGATATCAATTCAATAGGTAACGCTGGTGAAATATCTAACTCTTTAATAAATATCTGCCATCGACCATCTTCTGAAGATCCAGACAGAACCGTTCCTCCCGCAATAGATGCCTGATTGATTCCCCAAAAGATATCTGTAGAAGGATCTATTGCTGCTCCACTATAATCCCCATAACGATTTTGAGAACCTCCAAAAGTACGGACATAGTCATCGACTCCTGCTTGCATCGTCTCGGTCGCTGTAACTCCACCAGTAGTTCCATTAATACCGACCGCATAAGATCCTGGGAATATTGAAGCATTACTTCCACTAAAAACTACTCCGATATCTCCACTCGTATTAATCGCTACAGAAGGCATAAATGTATAAGCTCCGGTAGATATATCTTCTCCTCCGATCTCTCCTGCTTGATTAAATGTAAATGCAGAACTAGTCACATTAAATTTACTCCACAAAGCAGTCGTCTGACCACTATTTGTACCTGAGTTAGGCATTACTTGAGTGACCATCCATAGTTTATCATTTTGCCATACTGCTCCCAAGCTTCGTCTATCATTTGTTTCGATAGCCATAGCGCCCCCCGATTGTGGTGCATCTAGAATGCCCGTAGCAGTGTCATCTATATTTCCCATACTCAAGGTACTTGATACGAAACTAATTCCTGGAAGAAGGGGATCTGTAATCCTAAAAATTTGCGCAAACTCATTCGTTCCGTTAGAAAGGCCGCTATAACCGATCAACCAATTTCCAGTACCAGTAGGAGGCGTTCCATAAATATGTGCAGGTTGTAACGTTGCATTAAAGCCAGCTCCAGCTTCTGTCTTAGGATGGTAAATGGCAAAGTCACTATTGGTGGCAGGATCTTCATCAGCAGATACGGTACCATTATAAATTCCTCCAGTTACCCCTTTGTCAATGATGATTACTTCTGAGTTAGAGCAAGAGGCATTATTTGACAATCGAAAATAATTTCCTGTAATATAAATTGCTTCGTCATCTATTCCTAGTCCAGGATAATCAAACCAGCAATCATTACCTCCTATTGATTTTTCATTATCAATCGCCTGGAAGTTCCAAGTTCCAGTAGGGTCAGCTCCATCAGAGACTGCGAGTAAAGTACGAGAAGAATTGCTTGGGTCACCATTCGAAGTTTGTGTTTTTACTAAATGAACAACTACAAAACGGCCTTCGTATTGGTCCCATAATATTTTAGGATCAAATCCTGCATTGGCAGGAGAAAGAGAAGTGAAAAAACTTGACATAGATTTAGGGAATCCAGTAGCAGCTACTCCTGTTGTCTTATTGTGACAATGAATAGCAGTATTCACAACATGACAGACGTGTGAAGTACCTACTGCTCCTGATGGATCAGGAGGAATGTGGTAAACCCCACTTAAAGAAGCTTCTACATCAAAACTCAACCCACTAATTCCTAGGCCTACCATTGCTGAATATTCTTCCTGTTGATGATATCCTGCATTAAAAATCGATGGGGCTTTATTCGGTAGACCTACCTCAAATGCATCTTCACTTTCTTCAGGAGCCGCCACTTCATAATACATCATTACTGTATTATTAGGTCGAACTAATGGGTTTCCAATACTAATTCGATCCATATTCGAATCGTCCATAATCTTATTATAAGCATCAAGAGAGATTTCTGACGAGTCTCTGCTGAATTCCTCTTTTTCATAGATATTTCGCAAATCAGGTTTAATAATTTGACTGTAAAGTGAAGAAGAATTTATCAAAAATAAAATAAAGACAAAGAGGTATGTACTAGATTGTTTAAAGATCATTTTTATTCGGAAAGTTGATGAAAGTGAAATAAAGAAACTACAATACACATATAACAATTATAATAATATAATTATTTAACGAACAATTGATTAAAATGATTCGGTTTTGTAAAACAGAATCTTTGTTATACAATCTTCAAGTATATGGGAACAATAGCATTGTCATACATCCACCCCAATCCAAAAAGCTCAACCATCAAACGATGATTGAGCTTTTTGTAAATGATTTCTCTCTAAGGCATTGTCAGAAGATATAATGACAATCTGAAATATTATTTTTGATCCTCTTCAACTGCTTCTAGTACAGGTGCTGGAAAGTAATTAGTTGTATTTCCCTCAATTAACTTTTTCAAATTATTCATATTTTCATCTTCTTGATCCTGCATAGTACTTTTCATAAAAGATAACATAGATCGCATAAACATTCCAATACCTTTCACAACAGTTGATGATTTGATATGAGTCTTCCCATCTATTTCTCTATAATTTAATTCGTAATCCATCGTCATAACTCCTTCCATTAAAAAGTCCATCGCAATATGTTCATTGGAGCGAATAGTTTTAATCGTTTCAAGGACAGTAGACTCTTGTCCGTCCTCTACAAAAGTGTATTTAGTAACAGCTCCAACAGTACCTTTTTCTCCACTTATATGTTCTACTTCTTTAATTCCTTTTAACCATTGAGATGTTTTACTTTCATCATTCATGACAGCCCAAGCTTCTTTAATTGGTTGGTCAACAACAATTTCACTACTATAAGATAGAGAAGGAGTTAGCAATCCTTTGCCAATAAATAACAATGCTATTACGGCAATGATTCCAAGTAAATATTTAAGGTATTTCATAATAAGGAGGTTTTGTTTGTGAAAATAATATCAAGTTAAAGATACAAATAGTTTTCAGAACTTAAAACATTTTGTTTTGTTTTTAAGAGTTCTCATTTCTTTGATGAGATATCATAAAAAATCGCCCATCAACAGTAAAGGTTGATGGACGATTTTTCTAAAATTCCTTCCTTAAAACTTAATTCTACGGAACAGATTGACCATGAATATTTGGTGCTTCAGCTTTGATAGTAACTCATTATTAATCAGTCATCATTATCGACCCCAAGTAAGAATCATTATAATGATACCCAACTCGAATTGAAGTAATTTTCTTTTTAAAAAGAGATTCTTTTCTTCTTTCGTTAATGACAATTTCTTTTCCAGGCCCAGGAGTAATTTGATATTGGTGGATAAGGTCTCTGTAAAAATTAAATCGATTTTGTGGAACATCCTTTCCATTTAGAATAATTCGAGTACCTTTGATTTTAAGTTCTACTTCTTCTTTCTTATCAGAAATAAGCTGATCATTTTGAAGTGCATTTAAGATATCCAATCGGAATTGTTCTAAGTCACTAATCCTTGAATTAATAACCACATGATCATTATTTATTTCCATACTAAAACCTTCCATGACAGGAATATTATATTGCTTCGCTAGTTGATAATATTTTTGATCGTGACCTCCTGATAGGTGCCAACCATTTACATCAACATATCTTTTTTCAAATGAAATTTTAATTTTTTCTCCTTTACTTACGATCTCATCTTTAATCAATTCTTCTTTTACTTTTTTATAGAAGTCAGGTAATTTCCAATGATTAGTACTCTTCATATTTCCAATAAAAGTCGAAGGGTTATCCGTCCACTTTGGGCCATCATCAAATAAGACACGACCTCTCTTTTTAGTTTCTGTTGAAAAGATTCCTCCAGGAGTTGCCTCAGAAAAAGTACCATCCTCTCCTAATAAATAAGTTTGATTCTGGCTATTACTAGGAATCTTAATTGTTCTACCATTGATATTATGTATGCTTCCCGCTTCTCCTCTGATATACGTTTTACCATTGATAGTTTCTACATGAGTACCTCCTGCTGATGATTGTGAATTGTTATGATTGGTACCATGAGCATTCCCCAGTGAATGTTTATTCGCATTCGCTTCAGCATGTCCTTGAGCAATTGATTCACCAAGCCCGTATATTCGTCTATCAGATTGTGAATTGGAGGAATTGGAGTAAGACCTATTTGTAATTTCACCTGAGGTAGTTAAATCTTGATCTTCATTAAAAACGTCAATTTGACTTTCTCCATCAAAATTGGCATCATCAGATACAAACTTTCCACTCATCACAACAATTGGTGCAAGCATTAAAAATCGATTTGAGTCAGGACTAATTCCATATTTATCGAAGATAGCTTTATACTTCTTGGTTAACTTTCTGTTCATCTTTACACCATCATAAATAATCTTATCAGGAAATAATTTAAAAATATGATTTCCTTTTTTCCACATATCATCTGCCGTCAAATTTGAAATCAATTCTTCTTTCAACTGATCCTTCCATCGTTCTTCTTTACTTGTAAGAGTATTGTTATTTAAATAGGCGTCTGTAACTCTTTCACTAATTTCACTTGTAGCAACTGCCTCGTCCTTCTCGATTGATGCAACATCACTTTCCAAAGAAATATCATTTACCATATTCTCAGAGACTGGTGCGGGATCATTAGGAGTTGTTTTTACTGCATTGAGACTCATGATTGAAAATGCCAATAGTGGAATAATAAATAAGTATTTCCAAACGGAACGGGCGGAAGATTTTTTCATATTCATCATAGCTATTCTATTTTTTAAAAATGATTGATTATAGTTAATAGTTAAATTCAAGGGATGTTGCGGGACAGATACTTTTAGTAAACTCAACTGATAAGTTTGTTTGGGAAAACCTTGAGTAAGCATACTTTGGTCTGTCAAAAATTCTAAATTATTAGTAATCGCTTTTCGAAATAACCAGACAAATGGGTTAAACCAAAATGCAATCAAGATAATTTCAACGAGTAGTTTATCGACAAAATGAGTTTGGTCAATATGAATCTTTTCATGCGCTAAGATTTGCTCATAAGTCTCCGGTTCATACTTGGTCGGATTGATAAAAATGATGTTCCAAAATGAATAAGGTGCTTCATCTTTTACTAACTCTACGATTCGGTACTTACCATCTTTTATTGATTGGAGAGAAGTAACTTTTGCCAAAATCAGAATCAGTTGTATAAAAAATGCCAACGAAAAAATGATGACTCCCGAAAAATAAAGGTAGGTCAACACTTCACTAATAGACATCTGGGATTGAATTGCTGGCACTAGCTCTTCATTAGTTTCTGGAAGAGTCTCAGAAGTTTTTGCAGCCGATTCCGTAATAGGATTCACTCCTAGTTTTACTTTTTCAGAAGTGGACTTTTCAATTTTGTCATTTGAAGAAATATATGTGGAAGAACTATTGAAGGCTGTATTTCCATTTTGAAAAAACCCTAAAGACCAAGACGCAGGAATCGAAACCAGCGGGAGTAATAACGGTATAACCAAACAGGCAAGCAAGACACTTCTATTCAATTGAAAAAATGTTTCTTGTCGAAGTAACAACCAATAAAAAGCATAGCAACCTGCCAACAGTATGGATACGTGAAAAATATATGGTATCATGATTTTTTATTGTTTTTTATCATTTTTAAAATTTCCTCCAATTCATGCTCACTTATGTTTTCTTCTTCCGCAAAGTAGGCCACCATTTTAGAATAAGAGTTGTCAAAGTATTTCCCTAGCACATCCCCTACTGCTGTTTTCTGATATTCTTCTCTGGAGATTTTTGGAAAATATTGATGGGTTTTACCAAAAGCAACATGTCCAATAAATCCTTTGTCCTCTAAAATCCGAACCATCGTAGATACGGTGTTATAATGAGGTTTGGGCTCAGCTAGATTTTCAATAATTTCTTTGACGAAGCCTTTTTTAAGATCCCAAAGGGATTGCATAATTTGCTCTTCTCTTTTTGCTAATTTTTGCATAGTTATTTTTCTTTTGATAAAACAAAGCTATAACTAATTGATTAGTTCTCAAAACTAATTCGTTAGTTATCACTATAATGCAATTACTTGTATTTATAAAATACTGATTATCAATAGTTTAAATTAATTTAAAATCAAAACTTTAACATTTCCAAACAAAGAACAACACCCCCTCATCTACTAAATTCAAAATGGAAAACAAAAAAACTGCTATCTTTTACGATAGCAGTTTCTTGTTATAATTATAGGATGATGAAGGCTTTCCTGTTTGAGTCCCCATGAAATTGTAGACTTTCGTACAAAGCCCGCTTCCTTTTGTGGTATGTAGACATTAAAGTATACACAAGCAGATTGCTTTTTATTCGTCAGTTTGTTTTGTATTGGACAGCGGGTAATTCTGTTATTTAAAAAGTAAAAATTATTAGTTTAATTACGCCTCTTCCTTTACCTAAAAATTCTTTACCTTTCAATTAAATAATCTTTAGTGTGAATAAAGAGTCTGAATAAAGCAAAAGTTATAAGCTTGAACGTCAGTGATAATTTAAAAAATAAAAGAACGAATATGAAAAAAATAAAAATATTTCTGGCTTCATCCAATGAACTAAAAGCAGAACGTGATCAATTTGAGTTGCAAATTTACCATAAATGCAAGGCATGGTTTGATAAAGAAATATTCTTGCATGTGGATACTTGGGAAGACTTATCGGCCAAAATGTCTACTACACGCTCTCAAGATGAATACAACAAAGTACTAAAGGATTCAGATCTATTTGTATTGCTTGCTTATACAAAAGTTGGCATGTATACTGCCGAAGAATTTGATCAGGCATTTGGTGTATTTGATGCTGTTCAAAAGCCTTTTATATTCACTTATTTTAAAGATGCAGATTCTTCAACAGAAGAAAGTTTAGATAGTTTCAAACAGAAGCTAAGTAAGTTAGGTCATTTCTATAGTTCGTTTCAAGATAGTAATGATTTGTGGAACCAATTCAATAAGGAGCTTGACAGGTTGGGCGAAAATGAGTTTGTTGAATTCAAACCTCAATCAAAAACAAAGTCAAGCAGCACTTTTGAAGCAACAAATTTTGAAGCAGGAGAAGGTGTAGGTATTAAAGCAAAACAAAAATCAAGTGATGCTAAATTTGATAATTTAAAGGCTGGTGGTAAAATTGATATTGACATTCAACAAGAATAAATTATGCAGGACTCAAGTATCGGAATAATACAGTATATAAAAAGTGGTCAAATTACTATAAGTAATGAGATAAATAATTTAAATGCTGGTAAGGATATTAATATAAAAGTAAGAGATTTTTTTTCCAACTCACCTGATTATCTAAAACTTCAAAAGCAGATTGATAATGTTCAAAAACAACTTCAGGTAGAATCAGATATGCAAAAACGCGTGTTTTTGGATGATAAACTGAACAATCTTCTTGAACTACAAAAAACTTTTAAAGCTGATGTATTGAGGCTCGCAGAAATATTCTCTAAAATGGAATTACGTACAGAAAGATTGATAAAAGCAGCTGCGCTCTTTGAGCAAGGTCGGTTTAAAGACGCTGATGCCATATTAAAAGAAGAAGATTTGACCAATGACCAATTCAATCTTCTTCTTTATGTAGACTATTTAGAACTACAAAAAAATAATCTGTGGAAAAAATACCAAGATTTAACAGACCATGAACAAAGAAACTAAAGTTAAAGAATTCAGTAATTATTATAACCTTAATGCAGGTTTTGTAGAAACCATAAGTGATAAGAATCGCTTAAAAACAGTTATTGAAAATATCACAGCAGATGGAAACATTAATATCGAAGTCACCAGATTTATTTATAACGTTGACTATTACAAAGAATTAGACCAGAAACTTGAAACTACGCGAAAACAACTAACGCTTATAGAGGATTATAAAAAGCGTGAAAAACACAGTCTTACCATTCATGAACTTGAAGAAGAAGTTAAAAAATACAAAGTAGATATATTAAATACTGCTAGTTCCCTTTATGAAGCTAGAAGTACAGAAAATTTACAAAAAACTAAGAAGTATTTCTTCTCTGGTAAAATAAAGCAAGCTTTTCATTCGCTTAATGTGAATAGTTTAACTGAAACTCAGAAAGGATTTAACAAAATACTTTCTACCCAAAAAATATTAGACGAGGAGTATGTAAGTGTAGTTGATAATGCTAGTGAATTTCAAGTAAAAGCACAACTTAATTTAATCAATTCAGAAATACTTTCCACCCAAAAAAAATTAGATGAGGTGTATGAAAAGTTAGTTGATAATGCTAGCGAATTTGAAGTAAAAGCACGACTTACTTTAATTAACTTGGAAATTGATAATTCAGAGAATCGTTTTCGAAAAGCTATTGAATTCTTTGATTTGGGAAAAATCTCAGCATTGAAATCACGTAAGTCTGAATTAATTTCAAGATATATATGGAATTATGCAATTGAAGCAAAAGATCATAATTATTTTGAAAAAGCCGAGTCACTTTTCTTAGAAGCATTAGAAACATCGCAAAATTCTAATCAAGATAGTCGTGAAAGCATAGGGTTTCGTCTCACAACTTCAGCAGCATTAGCCGATTTATATATCGCCCAGAATGAGTTGTCTAAAGCAGAAAAAGTATACAAACAAGAACTTCTAGCATTTAATGAATTATATAAAGATAATCCGGAAATACCTTCAGATAAAGCTATTCTTTTAAATAATATGGGAAGGTTATATTTTAATAAAAAAGAATATACTAAGGCGATTCATGCACATAATGAATCTTTAGAAATAATACGCCCATTTGTTGAAAAGGAACCTAAAAAACATATGCATAGCTTTGGTATATACCTTTATAATATTGGACTTGTTCTATCTCAAAGTGGTGAAATTGATTTAGCTCTAAAGAATTATGAGCATGCATTAAAGTGTTTTGAATATTGTTATGAAAATAAAACAGAAGGTTTAATACTACAAGATTTTGTAAAAGTATGGAGCAGCATAGGATATATCTATTCCCAAAAAAATAATTTAGAGAAATCACTCCAATATCATTTCAAATCTATAGAATCTATAAAAAAAGCGGCTAAGGATAATCCGCGTGTATTTTCACCTCAATTAGCACATACTCTTAATGACTTAGGGAATACATACTTGGATCAAGATGAAAATATCGAATATTTAACTGAAGCTGCAAAATATTTTAAAGAATCATTAGAAATCAGACGTAAATTACATCATGAATTTCCTCATGCCTATTTACCTCATATTGCAATGTCTCTAAATAATTTAGCAGCTGCGTATACTAAATTGGGGAAATTTAATGAAGCTCTGCAAAATCATCAGGAGTCTCTTAATATCAGGGAAAAGTTGTCAATCTCCTCAACTGTATATCTGCCTGATTTGGCAATGTCATACCTGAATATGGGCTCACTTTTTTCATACCAAAACAATTTAGACCAATCAATAGAATACTTTGAAAAATCATTACACATATATATAAAGCTATCTGGAACAGAGCCTTCTGCCTATAAATTATTTGTTGCTGATGTTTTGCAAAATTTAGGAGTAGTCCATCTTGAAAGAAATGATTTTCGAAATTCCATTAGCTACCTTAACCAATCTATTGAGATAAGGAAGGAATTACTGCAAACCCAATCTGACTTAATATTCCCTCGTCTCATAAGTACCTTTGATAGTTTAACTCAAGTATATTTGGAAACGGATGAGTTAGATGAAGCAATCTGTACCAACCTTGAATCTTTAGAATTACAAAGAAAATACAATCAGACATCAATCAATGAAATCTCTATAGAAAAAGCAGTTCATTTTCAAAAATTGGGACCCACTTTTGGAAGATCAGGAAAGTTTGAAATAGCCATAAGGTGTTATTCTCAATCTGTTTTTATATTTAATCGATTAATTATTGAAGACCCAGCCTCTAATTACCAACTTTATTTAGCACTTTCATTAAGCGAAATGGGTTTTACTTATGTGCAGCTCGAGCAATTTGACAACGCTGAAGAAGCTTATCATAATTCATTGCTAATTCATCGAAAGTTTATCGCAACGAGCGTACAAAATAGTGTACATCTTGCTACATTATTAACCAACTTGGTTCTATTTTATTTAAAATCTAAACCAGATAGTGAAAAACCTGTTAGCTATGCCCAGGAACTATATCAATACACTCAAGATTTCCCTCAAATGAATGAATACAAATCCCAAGCAGTTTCATTAGTTGAATTGGCGAACCAAAATTTCGAGCATTAGTTCCATCTTTACAAACCGAGAACTCCGCTCGCCACAAACCTGTATCGTCGCTAGCGTTAGCCCTCTGAACCAGCCCTAGCAACGATTTGATTATACTTACAGACTTAGTGCGGGCGGGAGTAACTTCGGCAGACTCGAATCTAAATTTGAGTAGTTCTTTTCCATAAAAAAGCAATCCCGAATCTTCAATTAGAAAATTCGGGATAATTTATTTTTGACTAAAAATATTTGTTAGAGAACATTTTACTTTAAGTAATCTCTAATTCCATAACTCGCTAATACGCCTTCTCCAGTTGCAGCAGCGACTTGAGCAATGGCACCTTCTCGGCAATCTCCAGCAGCAAAAATTCCTTCTTCCGAAGTTTGAGCCAGACCAGTTGTTTTGATAAAACCCCTTTCGTCTAGTTCTATTAGATTTTTAAAAGGTTTAGTATTTGGGATAAGTCCAATGAAAATAAAAACGCCATCAGCCGTTAACACTTCTTGTTCTTTGGTACTATTATCTTCTATTTTTAATCCTTCAAATAATCCTTCTTCATTGGAAATAAATTCCAAAGAAGTTTTATTCATATATGTGCTGATATTCTTTATAGATTCTAATTTTTCAATATAAGTTTCCGAGGCAGAAAACTCAGGTTGGATATGGATAATCTTTACACTCTTGCAAAAACCAGCAAGAAAAATTCCTTCTTCCAAAGCAGAATTTCCTCCACCGACTACGATAATATCTTTTTCTCGATAAAAAGCGCCATCACATGTTGCACAAAAATGTACCCCAGAACCAATGAGTTCCTCTTCTCCAGAAATGCCCAATTTACGATAAGTAGAACCTGTTGATAAAACAATAGACTTACCTAAGTAATTTTTGGTTGCTGTTTTAATATTAAATAATTCTTTATCTCTTTCGATAGAAACGACATCTTCCCCTGTTTTAATTACTGCTCCATATACCCTAGCCTGTTCTTCCATTTTATCCATTAGCTCTGGACCTGAAATAGAGGTAAACCCAGGATAGTTTTCAATCTTTTGAGTTAAGAAAGCATTACCTCCAATTGTTTTCTTTTCCAGAATAAGCGTATTGAATCTGTCTCTTTGAGCATAGATAGAAGTAGTGAGACCAGCAGCTCCTCCACCTATGATTATGGTGTCAAATATTCTTTCCTCCTTTACCTCATCAATCTTAATTGCTTGACGCAATTCTTCATTTGATGGCTCAACCAACACCATATCATCATTGATAATGATAGTAGGTATTTTTCGTTTTCCATTATTTATTTTAGTGATAATCGGAATGGCCCATTCATTTTTATCGATATCTATGAATTGGAAATTCACTTTATTATCAGTTAGAAACGCTTTAGACTTTCTACAATCTGGGCACCAATCAGCTCCATATAAAATAATACGGAAGTCTTCATTTATTCCTAAAACTGCCGCCAATTGATCATTGTTTGGATTAGTATAAGGTTTACCATTTATGATGATAGTTGGAATGATTCGTTTCCCATTATTAATTGATTCTACCCTCTTAGTTGCACTTTCATCTAAGTCAACATCAATGAATTCATATTGAATATTATTTTCTTTTAAGTACGCTTTGGCTCTTCGGCAGTCAGGACACCAGTCGGCTCCATACAGTTGAATTTGATTCATGTCTAAGTTTATTTTTTATAAAAATGTTTGCTAACAATAACTTTGCAAAGATGGCATTTAAAGAAGAATACAAGCTTGTCAATACATCCCGATTATTTGTCAAAATTACCTCTTTCTAATGAGTGCGAAAAGATTCAGTAGTTCTGATTTTCTTTTTCGAACAATTTTTCTTTTTGGAAATGTTGATTTTTAACTTGCTTGCATTATTGTTCATTGCTAGCTCTGATTCCTCTGTTCAAGACAAAGCAGAATGATACTTAAAAGGAAAGCTGCTTGTGTTGACTTTAAGTCAACATACGGCAAAAGGTTGCGGATTCCATCCGTCATTAAACAAGTCTACCAAGAAACATCTAATAAAAAGTAAGCCCATTAAAAGAATTACCCACCCGATTAATCCCTGATCCGTCGCCAGAAAATTTTGCCTGCTAAATAAATCTATGGAGCAACTCCAGAGCAGTTTAGCAAAGGCAAATGAAACATTCCTATACCCTATTAAAATTTTTACATGCCCCTTTAACACATTGCTCCTACCAACAGCATACTACAACATCTACTTAAAGCAGAAGTTAATCGTCTATAGTCCAGGTGGTTAATAGTAACAATAAAAAAACTAAAACTATACGAAATACTTCGTACATTTAACTCACCTAATGCATTCTCCCGTTTATGCAAACAAAAAATGCAACACATGATTAATAATTATCTGACGATAGCACTTCGTAATTTCAGAAAACAACCCGGTTATACTTTTCTGAATATTTTTGGACTAACACTTGGCATTGCAAGTACATTATTCATTCTATTGTATATCACCGAGGAATCTCGTTTTGATACCCATCATGTAAAAGCGGATCGCATTTTCCGAATCTCTTCTGACATTACGGAACCCGATGATCATTTCCGTTGGTCTTCCACCCAAAGCCCCTTGGCAAGTACGCTAAAGCGAGACTACCCTGAAGTAGAAGAATATGTTCGATTTAGTGGTAACGGGCGAACACGTTTGGAATATAAAGAGCACTTTTTTTTCGAAGAAAAAGTATTTTTAGTTGACTCTACGGTCTGTGATGTTTTCACGTTTCATTTTATAAAAGGTAATCCCAAAACCGCCTTAAAAGAACCTAATTCTATAGCGCTGAATCGATCAGTAGCAAAACGAATATTTGGCAACAGCGACCCCATGGGAGAAGTACTAAAAACGCCGAGTGGTCGGGAATACAAAGTAACTGGTGTTTATGAAGATATGCCACACCACTCGCATATTATTGCGGATGTGATGATCTCAGCTAACTCTATTCCTAGCTTGATGAATCCTACGGCAGGGCAATGGGGAGGTTTTAATTTATACAGTTATGTATTGTTGAAAGAGGGAGCTAACGCCGAAACCTTTGCTGCTAAATTGCCTGAAGTAGTCGATAAACATGTCGCTACTATTTTTGACGAGTTCGATATAAAAGTTAAATATGAATTACTCCCTTTAAAAAGCATTCATTTGAATTCTACTTTTGAAGGGGAACCAGAACCTGTTGGACAAAAAAGTTTCCTTTTTATATTTGGGCTAGTTGCTTTTTTCATTCTATTTATTGCTTGTATCAATTACATGAATTTGGCTACCGCAAGGGGTATGAAGCGAGCTATGGAGGTTGGAATTCGAAAGGTACTTGGTTCGGATCGAAAGCAACTCATTGCTCAATTTTTGTCAGAATCAATTTTGTTTACTTTACTGTCTCTGGTCTTAAGTTTTCTCCTTGTATTTTTATTTTTGCCTACTTTTAATAACACATTTGAATTGACTTTGGGAAGAGGCTTATTGCTGTCAAAACAAGTATTACTTGGAGCCTTGGGCGTGGTGGTACTTACTGGAATTTTGGGTGGAAGCTATCCCGCTTTTTACTTGTCTGCCTTCGAACCCATCAAAGTATTAAAAGGTAGTTTAACAAAAGGAGTTGGCAATCCGGCATTCAGAAAAATATTAGTGACCGTACAATTTGCCATCACTATTTTCATGATCGTAGCAACGGGTATTATTTTCGATCAAATGAATTTCTTGCGTGTAAAGAATTTGGGGTTTGATAAAGAACATGTTTTGACTTTTCGTTTGCAAGGGCAACAATCTAGAAGTAAATATCCGATCATCAAAGAAAAGCTATTGCAACATCCAAAAATTACATCGGTTGGAACTTCGACAACTTCGCCGGGGCGGGGCTTTGGAAAAAACCTAATGAATGCGGAACAATCGGACGGTGGAATGAAACAATATGGCATTGACCTTTATGGCGTTGATTATGATTTTTTCTCAACACTCGGAGTGGAACTAGCTGCTGGACGAAACTTCAGTACAGACTTTGGCACCGATACCACCAACGCCGTAATGATCAATGAAGCGATGGTGAAACGCTTTGGATGGGAGGATCCGATTGGAAAGAAATTTCAGCGTGGTACAAGTGATACCTTGCCAATTCAATTGGTCGTCGGTGTCGTTAAAGATTTTCATCAACAATCCTTATACGAACCCATTTCTCCATTACTGTTCTTCCTGGGTCAAAACAATGCAAATGTTCATGTCCGTCTTGATCCTCAATCTCCAAATGAATTAGCACAAACAATTCTTACAGTCAAAAGAGAATGGAATACTACTTTTCCGAACGCACCATTCGAATATGATTTCGTGGATGCCTCCTTTATGGAATTGTACAAAACGGATCAAATACGGGCTAGAATTTTTACTATGTTTAGTGTCCTAATGGTTCTGATCGCCTGTCTTGGCTTACTTGGTTTAGCTTCTTTCTCTGCCGAACAAAGAACCAAAGAAATTGGAATTCGAAAGGTGATGGGTGCTCGAACGACAGACATTTTTTATCTACTCACACGTGATTTTGTTTTCTTAGTTTGTTTAGCAACAATCCCCGCCTTTATGGTCGCTTGGTATTTTATGACCCAATGGCTGGAGACTTTTGCCTATCATACCAATATGAATTATATCCTTTATTTTCTCGCATTCTTCACGGTGATTATTATTACCATATTGACAACGGGTTATCATGCTTTGCAAGTAGCCAATGCAAATCCAATTAAAGCATTAAAACATGAATGATTAGTGATGAGGAGAATAGGCAGCATGAAAAAGAAAAGCTACTTCAAATGAGGTAGCTTTTCTTTTAGATTATCTTGATGGTTGAATTAATATTTTCTTTTGAGTTCTTCTTTCATTTCTATTCTCTTATAATTTCAATCAATGTATGCGTATATTAATTTGTTACGGGAAACAAATTATGATTTTCAAATGACAGACTAAGCTAATTAATTTCTATTATTGTAAATATCAATATACTTTTCATCCAGTTCTGATGAGTCTTTATATTTCACTCTCAACTCTGCCAATTCTATTTTTAATTCATTGACAACCTTCGCATATTCTGGATCATTATAAACATTGTTCATCTCTTTTGGATCTTTCATACGGTCATATAATTCCCATTCATCGATGTCGTGGTAAAAATGAATAAGTTTATAATTTTTTGTTGAAATACCGTAATGACGTTTTACAGTATGTTCGCCTGGGTACTCATAATAATGATAATAAACACTCTTCCTATTCCATTTATCTCCATTACCTGTTAGCAACGGCATAAGACTTTCTCCTTGCATATCATTCGGAATTTCTATTCCAGCAGCTTCTAAAAAAGTTTGAGCAAAATCCAGGTTTTGCACCATTTCATCACTAGTGGTTCCTGCATTTATTTGATTTGGCCATCTTACCATTAATGGAGTTTTGAACGATTCTTCATACATAAATCGCTTGTCAAACCAACCGTGTTCTCCTAGGTAGAATCCTTGATCAGAAGTGTAAATAACAATGGTGTTTTTGGATAAATAATTTTCATCCAAATAATCTAAAACACGACCGACATTATCATCAACTGAAGAAATACACGCCAAATAATCTTGAATATAACGTTGGTACTTCCATTTCATTTTTTCTCTATCGGTCATCGAAGGCCAATGTATTTTAAATTGGTTAGTGATAGAATCAATAATTTCTTCATACAAGGGTCTTTCGGTTTCATTTGTTCGAGAAAAATCACCCCTTTCAAAAAGTCTTTTATTTCTTGGATCAGCTTTTATGCCCAGCTCAGTTACAGCGTCAGGATGAACTTTGAGATCATAGCTAAGCATCATATGTTTTAATATATTCATTTCGGCTGTTTTTGCAGCTGTACCTCGGTTTTCATAATCATCAAATAGTGATTCAGGCTCTGGAAACTTGCGTTTAGAAAATGTTTTAAATTTCTCTGGACTTGGCCACCAAGCACGATGTGGTGCTTTGTGGAGATACATCATTAAAAATGGCTTTTCAGGATTTCTTTTTTTGTCAAGCCAATCAATAGCTAAGTCAGTTATGACATCTGTTGCGTATCCTTCTATATTTATGGTATCTCCTTTTGTAGTTATAAAATCAGGATTGATATAACTTCCTTGGCCAGGAACAATCATGAATTCGTCAACACCTTTAGGATTGTTTCCGAAGTGTAACTTGCCAAACATTGATGTTTGGTATCCGGCTTTTTGAAATAATTGTGGGAATGTAACTTGAGTTGTATCAAAGGGTGTTGAATTGTCTATTTTTCCATTTATATGTGTGTGTTTTCCTGTTAGAATTGTAGCCCTTGATGGTGCACAAATAGAATTGGTTACAGAAGCATTAGTAAACAATATGCCTTCGTTGGCAAGTCTATCTATATTGGGAGTGTTAATCAATGTTTTATTATAAGCACTAATAGCTTGATAAGCATGATCATCTGACATGATAAACACTATATTCGGTCTTACTGTTGATGTTAGTTTTTCACTAGACCCTTTTTTTTCAGTACGCTCGCAGGCAAAAAATGACAAGAGCAAGATTGAATAAATTAATGAAGTTTTTTTTAGCATTCTAATTTTTAATTTTGGCTAACGGTCTCGTAAATGCGGCGTTGCTGCGCATATACTAGACCGTCATATACATTATTGTGTATAGTATTTATTACTTATTTTCTCTTGAAAATTCCATTGTCCAATTTGTTTCCCACTCTTTTGCTTTTTCATCAAAATAGGCTTGTTCCCAAAGACCAGTATTTTCAGATTGCTTTTTCCAAGTAAACCTCAATTTGTATTCTTTTCCTAGATATAGTTTTTTACCATAAAACTCTCCAATCCCATTTTTAAATTCTCCAATCACTTGCTCTTTTAAATAGTTTTCGGGACTTGATGTGTCAGCCCAATAAATTGTCCAAATATTTGTTTTAGGGTTAACCATTCTGATACTAAACCCGATAAAATCGTCTCCAAAATGAGATGATTTCATTTCGTCCATTAGACCCAATCCATTAAGAAATGGTTTAGTCTCCATTTGGGCGGGAAATTCAATCCATTCATTACAGTCTTTCAGTCGCTCTTTAAGTTTTTTGTTTTGTACATTCCATTTTCCTATTAAAAAATCAAAGTTTTGAATTTCGATAGGAGTATTATTTCCTTTTGTATTTATGTCCATATTCAATTTATTAAATATATTTTTCTCTAACTGCATTCATGTGATGTATCTCGTGTCCTGCAATGACAAAAGCCATCGATAAAGGCGAAGCTGGAGCATTACTCGCCGTACCAATCCTAGACAAGGCTGCATCATCTAAATTTTCGACTAAAGCAATTGTTGCCATTCGGACGGCTCGATATTCACTCATAATGGATTCAGCAGAACGATTAGCTGCATTCATAAAAGGAGCAAATTTATCTTGATCAAATCCAGGTAATGAGGTCGCATCATTTCGCGCAATACGAAGCGCTCGATAGGCCAAGATCCGTTCCGCATCCATCATATGAATTAAGACTTCTTTTATAGTCCATTTTCCTTCGGCGTAAGCATGATCCCATTTATCCTTAGGCCATTCTCTAAAAAACTGTTCGATATCTGTCAATTGATTTTTTAAAGCAGCAACAATATTTTCGGTTTCTACCAAATTAATATATTTTTTAAAATATTCACTTGATTCGTTTGCTTGAAGTTTTCTTGGTGTCATCATGATTTGATATCGTGTTTTTTATAAAAAAAATAGGCCTTATTTATTTACGTGTGTGTGTTTTGATCCTGAATCATTAGTTCTCTTTTACCAAATAAATTTGGTTAGCCATTTAAGTTATTTATGTCTTTGTAAATATCTCTTCTTTGCTCTATATCATGGTTCTGGTCTCTTCCGGAAAATTCAGACATTTCAATTATTCTGTCATCGCCTTTATATTGATTTTGTATTTTTTGTCTGACGCATTTTCTATTCTCAATCCAATTAAAATTTTCAGAGCCAATTTGAAATCCACTATTTGGAATGTATCTGATTTTCATTTATTTATTGATTTTAATTCTATTTTTTAGATGCATTAACTCTTTCGGGATCTTTGTAAGAAGATCATTTCTTGTTAATTCAATCAATTGTGGAGTAATAAAATTCCTGTATTCTGAAGAAAATCTACAAAGTTTTGGACAGCCCATAAATTTTAAATATACTAGATTGACGAGTGTGGGTATAAATAAGGGAGCTTCTATTAAATTGTAACTTGATGAGATTTGTAGTCCTTTTAATTTATGTAATTGGCTAAATTCATAGGGGCAAGTGATTTCCTCACAGTTCTGTATCCATAATGATTCAAGGTTTTTTAGATTTCCTATTTCTTCGGTCAATGAGCTTGAGTGTAAATTTAATGTCGTTAAGTTTGATAAGTTTGAAATTCCTCTCAAATCCTCGCGACGTTTTGTAGTTATTCCTAAAACCCTAAGATTTGTCATTTCATATAATCTTTTGTAAGGTAAAAGTGCAATAGAATTATAATGAGTAATTTCTAAAAAACGTAAAGAGTCTAGACCTGATATTGATTCTGGAATATCGCAATTTCCACTTAACTTCAAATATTCAACAGTTTGAAGTTTCGAAATTACATTTTCAATCGAAATTAATTTTGTAGCTTCTGTTATTTCAAGGCTTTTTAAACCGGGTAATTCAGTCAACTCAATTGGCAAATTTTCTAGTTTATTTGCCGCTATCAATTGAAGGTGCTTAAGTTTTTTTAATTCTTTTATTTCAGGGTCTACTTTCTTTAAGTCTCGCGCCGATGTTATTTTTAAACTCTCCAATGATGACAATTCGAAAATATCTTTTGGTATGGATTCTATATTTTTAATTTCTAAATTAATAAGGTCTTGAAAATTCAAAAGCAGAGTATTTCTAGAGAGAAGACCCCATTCTTCTTTTTTTAAATTTAGCCTTAAGTTTGTTATTTTATCTATTCTTTCACTTGAATTTAATTTATTTAATTCTGACAAACTGCTTACGGAATGAACTTTATCAATTGAAGTAAACAGGTCATTTTCTGAATACCAATTGATCATTTCCATCACAGGTTTTGGAAAATTATATACTTGTTTAAGCATAGTTCCTTCCATGGATTGTTCTTCAGAAATTGCATGAAGGATTCCTAAAAGATTATTTTTTAAAAATTTGTTATTCCGTTTATTTTTTTTCATAAGCAAATACGGCTTGTATATGTTTCTTAGTAGTGTTTAGTCTCTATGAAAGTATATACTTTGTTCTACACCGTCTTTCTTTTATTTTATGGTTATAGCTAACATTTATAATCAAAAGTCTCACGAAGTTCGAAATTTTGAATTATCAACTCCATTCCTCCCAACTTATTTCTCGCCCTGGATAAGCAATAGTCTTAAATGGCCATTTTTTAGAAATCCACTCTTTAACCGATTCGAATAAATGCTGATCTAATCCATTTTCTATTTCACTTTGTCTTACCCATAAGAATATCATTGTTTCATAATTAGTATTAGATGAACGTTCTATATAAATGCAACCAAGACATTTGCTTTCTTCAAGATTCATGACTGTATAGGCAAATGATGATCTCATCTGAAATTCTTTTTGATGCCAGCCTAGATCAATTAAGTTCTGTTCAAAGGTCAAACCTTTAGGCCATTTTTGATTTGGGCCAAAAGGTTTTGTTGTTTGTAAATGTTTAATACTGGACATTATTGCGTCATAATCTTTCACTACATCGGAGACTTTCAACATTCGTAAGCGAAATCGATTCGTTTCTAGTTCTTGTGGAATCTCAAAGTCCTTCGGTAAAAATATTAATTTGTTCATATCGTTTATAGTTAAAAAAAATTCGCTTCTTCGTCGATATCTTATCAAAATTTAGAATCTTATAATTTTGCATTTTGTCTCAGATCGTGTACAACCGTATCGCACACCCGCAGTCGCCAGTTTTTGATGACGATTGACGGGTATGCATTGTTGTATGCCGTATTTTTTTTTAAAACTTTATTGGTATTTTGTAGAAGGTATTATCTTCAAATGTAAGGTGTCCATTATAAATATCAATTCTATTTGTTTTTTCTTTTTTTTGAATATCATAGTATTTGGGATTTACATATTTAGAAATTATTTGGTCGCTATCACCATATTCCCAATTATCTTCATAGATAGCAGTTTCAAAAATTATTACTTCGACTTCACAACTACCTCTTAATTCGCAATGTTTTTGAATTGTTCCATCTAACATAGGATAACCAAAACTATTTGTATACGAGTAATCTAAAGTTAATTTTATTTTTTTGTCTATAATTTTCCCAAATTTTATTTTATGGAGGACGATGTGAATTGAATTTGATAATCTTCCTCGAACAGCAAGACTATCAAAATCATACACCTTATTTTGTATTTCATGTAAGGCGTTGACATTCATTTTGCTTTTTTCTCTTCCAATCCAAAATTCTATTGCTTCTGTTTCTATATCATCGTAAAACGGGTCGAGATAAGTTATTTCATCGAAAGTTAAAGCAAAACTAACCATGTATAAATTTCCCAAATCTTTTTCTGTCCAATGATTATTAGTTAATTCATGAAAAAGTATTCCTGATGTCGGTTTGATTTTTTCGTAAAGAGGTTCTATATATTCTCTCCAGTCTTTCATGCTTGGATTTTTGCTCTTATTGTCTCTAGCAATATATTTATCTGATTCTGAAAACGATTCTATTACTTTTTCCATTCCATTTTGAGGTTCTATATTTGTTTGGCAAAAAATCATTGTTGAGATACAAATTAGAATTATTGGAAGTAGTGATTTCATGATTTGTTGTTTTTTCTTTTTTTATGGCACACAACGTATGCAAAGGCGAATGCCTGACTTGGACGTCATCTGCTTTGTTGTGCTTTCGTTATTATAATTCAACTCTAACGGTTTACATATGCTTTCTGTCGGCGTTTAGCCGATATAAAAGTATATACTTCGTTGTACATAGTTTTTCTTTTCAGATTCCAAATATCATATCATAGAACCATTCAAATTCTTTTCCGCCAGATAGATTTGCTGATTCAGACGTAACAATCCTCATTGCATTTTCATCATCGTATAAGTCTTCATTTTCAGAAGCCATTTCAAAAAATCGTTCTATTGGAATTAGAGCATTTACCATAGATTTTAAATCCGAAGCAACTCTTCCCATTATGAAATTAGGTTGGTCGTGATCAAGCATAACAATCATTCCGCTTTTTTTTTCTATCGCAAGAATATCTAATTCAAAGTTACCAATCTTAGCAAATTCATTTGGTATGACTAAATAGTCCTCCTTAAGCGTAAATTCTACCATACCGATTTCTATTTTTTTCCCAATAAGTTCGGTTTTTATTTTTTCACTTGGACTTAATAGGTTTATTTCAGTTAACATTTTTTTTATTTTATGTACGTGTGCATATACGGCGGGCGGCGCTTAGACCGACTGATTGTTATATGCTTTGTTCTACTCCGTTTTTTAAATTGAGTTTTATTTGTCAGTTCTTCTAAATTCTTGAGTTCATGTAGTTTTCGAATTTCTGCTTCATCTGTACATAAATATCTTTTTACTTTATTTTTTGTATTGAAGAGCTTTGTCAATATTGCTAGAGATCTATTTGGAAATATCAGTATCATAAACGGTTTCACCTGTTTTATAATTCACAACATAGTAACGATTGTTCTTCGAATCATACAAAGAAATCAAATCCCACTTCATCCCCATAATATTGTGTTTATTACGATAAACAAATTCTCTCTTTGAAGCGTCAAAGACTCCGGAAATCCTACTTGAATCAATACTATCTTGAATGTAGACCCAGTAAAATTGTTTATGAATATGTGATAATTCGTATATTTTCTTATTGTCTCCAAATGAAATACGTTCACCATCATTATCCATTATAAAACCATCCCCTTTTACATACCGTTGGTTTTCCTTTTTCAAAATAATGACAGGCACATATCCGTCAACAAAACTTTTTCTCCTTTCTAAACTATCGAATTGTGCAACAATGTTTCCTTTAATGCCAATATAGGCCGCTTCTCCCCAATGAATTCCGCAGTTATCATCAAAAAAAGATAAAATACTGATACTATCTCTCATAACCCCCATTTGTGATATAAACCTGTTAGGAAAAATATCGTCAGTATCTAATACAACATCGCCTTTTTTATTAATTAAAATATATCTGAAATGCTCTTTATACTTGCACATTCCTTTTCTAATCTTGATTTTTGATAATCCGTCATAAAATGAAGACACATCTTTTATATTAGTTATAGTAGAATCTATCAAATGAAATCTATCTCCCTGATTGTTGATATAGAACCATCTACTCCTATGTTTAACAGCTGCATATCCTTCATTGAATACGTCAGCTTTTTCATATCCATTATAATTGAAAACCCTTGAACCATTCTTATTCAAAAAATTGTAATAAGTTTTTGGAAGCATCCGAGATTTTCCATCAATTCTTTTAGCTAAATGAAATCCATCTTTATTAGGGCTGATAGCTTCGAATAAATCTCCATAGGATAAAGTAAACCTACCTGTTTTGTCATAAAAAGAGATTTTACCTGTATTAAAATCTTTTGCTGGAATCAATGTATTAGCAGAAACAGTATTTCCTGCTAATCCATGAATATAACCTTTATTGTGTTTACCATCTGTAGTATTTAGAATCTTGGTTCCCTCGGGCAAAGTACCAACAACATTTCCCAGACTATCTAAAAAAACCATCGGATTTGAATATATTGGTAAGAGTGTTTTTTGGCACTTTGATTCAACCAGATTGAAAACAGCAATTATAACTACAAGAAAATATTTTGTTTTTTTTATGCGCATAAAGTATTTTAATTTATGTTTAATGGAGTAGAATAGTCTCACATACCCGCACGCAAGATTTTCCTGGCGATTGACGGGCGTCTTATGAATTGCTTGAAACTACTCTATTATGATAATTCCAATATCCATGTTTTTATTTATTTATAATTTTCTTCTCATAATTTCCTCCTGCATAAATTAACCTTGAACCTTCACCTCCTTCTTCATCTCCATATCTTGAATTTATATATTCTTCATAACTTTCGAAATTTTGATAGTGATGACTTTCAATCGATTTTAATTTGAAATCTTCCGGTGAAAACCAGCTTTGATTGAATGAAAGACAAGTAGGGAAATCTGGAATTCTAAAAAAAACTGTTTCATCTTTTTTATGAAAAATTGTCCATTCAATTAATCCTTCTGATTTTTCTATTGCCCAAGTTACCGAAACAAAATCAACATCTGTTCCATTTGAATTGATTCTAAATCTAGTTTTATCTCCTTCCAAACTTAGCTCAGGTGAGGTGGGATTGTAATTATAAATTGGATTCCCCATATTCTCAAAAAAGTATTCGAAGGAATCCTTTTTCATTTCTAGCTGTGTAAAAAAAGAATTGAAAATTCCATTCGGATACCAAACTTTTCCATCAGGTAAAAGGTAGTCTTGAATAAAAATATTATGACTGTAAATACCGGAAGAGTTTTCAAAACTATTTTCAATTCTTAATCCATTTAACTGTTTAATTTTAATTAGGTCAGCTCCGTTAGATTGGATATTCTTTAACTCCCCCAATGGATAATTTGCTATATCCAAAGCAATTGTATCACCATCATTAAGATTGTTAAATTCAACGTATCTGTATTGATCTTCCCCAACCATTTTGAATCTGAAAAAGATGTAGTTTTCATTTAGACTATATTGAGTTGTAAATGCACCATTAGTTTTTAAGTCGCCCATACCTGTCATACTTCCATTTAATCCGTCAATTAGAGCATATTCAATATTATTTTCTAAGCCATCTGCCAGGAATGTAATATCTCCTGATGAACTTACTATTGTTGAATCTGAATATTGGCTTTTAAGTTGCCATTCATTTCTTTGAACATTGGGATATGTTTCTATTCTTAAAATATTTTGAGTAGAATTTATACTCCGAACAATACTTAAATCAAAATAGTCATCTTCCATTGGGATGTTATTTGATAAAACTCTTGGGTCTAAACCAGTATGTTCCTTACAAGTAAGGATTTTTCCATCTTTATCACTAAGGAATATGTATGTTGGATAACTTGGAAATATGAGGTTCCCTTTAATAGTCAGTAGCTCATTTCCATCAAATGGTTCTTCTTCATTTTTTTTGCAACCAATTACTAAAATGGTTGATATTAATATTGAAATGATGATTTTTATTTTCATTGCTCTTTTCTTTTGCCTTATTGCATATAATATTCCCGGATACACTCAGTATATCCTTAAAGGAATATTGCCGTTGTAGCTTTTGTTAGCTACTGGCTTTTTTATTTTAACGATTTACCTTCACAAACATTAGTCTAATTATTGCTTAATAAACCAATCACTAATTTTCACGCTTTAAATCTAAATCATGGAAATCAAAACTAAAATCTATATTAGGTGATATGCCTTTCATCTTAATACTTTCAGCATTGCCTTTATCATCTAAGGTAAATGTCACAAAAGCATCTGCATTCATATCTTGATATTCCCATTTAATAGCAAAAGTTTCCTCTTCATAAAAAGACAATGGTCCGTTTAATTTTGGGGAACGATGGAACTTGAGCCAAAGTTGATTTCCTTGCATAAATACTTCACAGTTCCCGAACCAACTATCTTTATATAAACCGATATACTTTTTGACATCTATTGGTTTAGCTTTTAAACTATCAACCTTTTCCCAAACCTTATCTGTTACAGCATCTCCTCCACTCTCTTTTGATTTTAGATAATCTGAATATTTATCAATCCATTTAAAGTCATCTAATTCAAAATACATATCCAAGATGGTTTGGGAAACGGAAGAAAACAATCCTCCTCCATCATTACTTGTATTTGTTAAAATTACAATTCCCAAATCCATATCTGGAATTAAAATAGTTTGAGACAACATACCTGGCAAACCTCCTGTATGTTCAACTTTCATATTGCCTTTTACATCAGATAAAAACCAACCTAATCCGTAACCAGAAAAATGTGAATTATATCGCGGGTTCTTATTTACTCCCATGACCGTATGAATTTTCCACATTTCATTATGATTAGCAGTATTAAATAATTCTTTGTCCATATTCACACCATACTTCCCATCATTCAAATGGAGTAACATCCATTGACACAAATCATCTACATTGGAGAAAATACCTCCAGCGGCACCATTCATCATCTCTTGAAATGTTGGAATAATACGTATCGTTCCTGTTTCAGTAGAATGAGATGCTGACAAATTAGAGGTGTCTTTTATATCTGCTAATGATGCAAATGAATTATCCATTCCTAAAGGTTCAAGAATTCGAGTCTTGGTAAAAGCTTCCCATGTCATTCCACTTTTCCTAGCAATCAATTCGCCGGCAACTATATACAACAAATTATCATAATCCCATTTCGTTCTAAAATCTGATGCTGGTTTAAAATGTTGAAAACTAGTTAGCAAATCATCCATAGTGAAATCTGTACCATCAGGAAAAAACATTAAATCTCCCATTCCTAATGGTAATCCACTACGATGGGTAACCAAATCGAGTATATTAAAATTATCTTCTACATAGTCATTATACATTGTAAATTCAGGAATATGCTCTTTCACTTTATCATTCCAATCTATTTTACCTTCTTCAACTAAAATGGCCAATCCAGCTGTAACAAAAGCTTTACTATTCGAGGCAATGGCAAATTGTGTATGTTGGTCAACAGGTTCTTTAGTCTTTATTGATTTCACACCATAACCTTTATTATGGATTATTTTCCCATCCTTGACTACAGCAATAGCAGTACCTGCAACATTGAATTTTGTCATGGCATAATTAACTATAGAATCAATTTGATGTGAGGTAACTTGTGCTTTTAAATGCGATGTTACTTGTGCATTTAAACTAGTAGCGAATAAAAATAGCGCAAGCATTATACTTGTAATGGAAAATTTAAATAATTTCATTTTGGTTTAGATTAATTGATATAATAATGTTTTTTACGAAAGAACGATTTTTTCTTTTCTGCTGGTAGTTAATGTCCCTGCATTTTCGCAGTAAGCCAGCATAGGGCTTATTGCCATTTTATCTTTAGTTTAGCAAAATAGAGAAAGAGTTAAAAATTAAAGAAAATTCAATACA
>OJFR01000119.1_pt1 | contig 27548 bp, 21 predicted proteins | sample 1594121 | NCBI WGS metagenome assembly OJFR01 (sample SAMN05416812, study PRJEB24817) | seawater metagenome | isolation source: Sea water | place: Canada:Atlantic | collected 2013-07 | reverse complement strand
GATGTGTATAAGAGACAGGTATTGTATAGTTAAAATATTTATTATTTTTTATGTTTAAAAAGAGACCAGCCAATTGGAATTAACAATATAAGTGCAAAAGAAATGAGAGAAATAGTACTTCCTGTTTGAATTACTTTCGGTTCAAATTTAAATTCTATATTATGATTTCCTGCTGGAATTTCAATTCCTCTTAAAACATAATTTACACTTACATGGGGCTTTAATTCTCCATCTATATAGGCATTCCAACCATCTTTATAATAAATTTCTGAAAATACTGCAAATTCATTTTGATTTGAAAAGGAGTCATAGCTTAGAGTATTCAAGGAATATTCTGTGAGTTTAATGGTAGCTAAAGTATCTACATTATATTTTAAAGAATCTTCAAATCCATATGAATTATGATCTCTAAGTATGGCAACTTCTTTTGTATTTAAGCTATCCAAGGCTTTTATTTCTTCATTTGCAGTTTGCACATATTTAATCTCTTTAACAAACCAAGCATTTCCATTTGCATCAGGGTTTTGCTGCGCTTGTTCTTTACCATCATCTCCAGGTAGAATAAAATACTTAACATTTAGCATATTATAAACCTGCATATTTTGTTTTGCTAACTGAAATTCAATTAAATCTTGATATCTACCTATTTTAGCAGCATGATATCCTCCAATAGATTTATGAAAATAAGAAGTTCGTCCGTCTTGAAAAGGGTCTCCTGTAAAATTAGCGACTCTATAATGGCTTTTATCTTTTAGTATTTGTAAATCTGCAGCAGTTGCAGTAAAAGGTTTGTCTATTTTTCTGGCCTGTCTAAAGTCATCTTTATTTACATATCTAAGATTCACTTGAACCAAATCAAATAAAATTAGCAATGCAAATCCAATAATTGCGTTGGTTTTATTTAGTTGTTGTTTTACAAATAACCAAAGGATTCCAAAACTTAGACTTATTAATACTAAAGATCTAAAACTATCTGAATATAACATAGATTGTCTATCTGCTTTTACAGCATCTAGCAACCCCTCATATTGAGCATAATTAGCATCTCTTAATCCTTCAAAAGGCGAAAAAGCAACTGCATAAAGCAACCCTAGTACAACCAAGCCAAAAGAAAGATAGAGTGCTTTTTTTAAGGCTTCTTGTTTTTGTGCTTTTAATATTCTTGAAGAGAAAAATTCTTTAGCAGCCAGAATTCCTAGAAGAGGAATACATAATTCTGCAATTACCTGAAAAGAAGAAACGGCCCTAAACTTATCATATAAGGGAACATAATCAATAAATAGATTTGTTAAAAAATCAAAGTTTCTACCCCAACTCATTAGTATTGCAAAAACTGTTGATGCAACTAACCAATGCTTAATTTTACCTTTTACTAAGAAAACCCCTAGAAAGAAAAGGAACAAAATAACGGCTCCAATATAAGCAGGTGCTTCAACAATTAATTGATCTCCCCAGTAGGTATAAACTTGTTTGGTAAAACCATCGGCCTGTTTTGGGCCAGCTATAGAAGAAACATGCTCATAAGTATTAGAGTTCTTACTTAATTTCTCTACAGTTCCTCCGCCCATGTATCTTGGAACTAATAAGTTAAAAGTTTCTGAGATTCCATAACTAAATTGTGTGATATAATCTTTAGACAAACCAGAAGTAACTTCTTTTTTTGTACCATCTGAATTAATAGTTAATGCTGCGTTTCCTCGTGTGCTTACATCTGAATATTCTTTAGTAGCCATTAATCTTGTAGAATTAACACCTACAGCTAACAACATCGCTATAATAATCATAGCAGTTTGGGTAATAAACTGTCCTATTTTCTTTTTCTGAAGAGCTTCAATGAATTCAATAATTCCCAAAATTAAAATAGCAAATAGCAAATAGTAAGTCATTTGAGGGTGATTTGCTTTAATTTCTAAAGCAGTTGCAAACGCTGTAACGGTAAACCCTAGCAGATAACGCTTCTTAAAAATCCATATAATACCTGCTAAAACCATAGGCATATAGGCAATTGCATGCGCTTTTGAATTATGTCCTGCACCAAAGATGATAATGAGATAGGTAGAAAAACCAAAAGCTAAAGAACCCACTATGGCTAATTTCCAATCTACCTTAAAAGCTAGTAGTAAAATATAGAATCCTAAGAAGTATAGAAATAAATAATCTGCTGGCCTAGGAAGAAAACGAATTAAACGATCTAAATCTGTAAGATAATCGTTTGGGAAATAAGTTCCTATTTGATAAGTAGGCATTCCACTAAAGGCACTTTCCGCCCAATAAGGTTCTTCACCGGTTGCTATTCTGTGATCATTCACCTCTTTTGCCATACCAATATGCTGTGTAATATCGGACTGAGATAATTTCTCTCCTTTTAAAACAGGGTTAAAGTAAAATAGTGCGGCAATTATAAAAACTAATATTGAAGCTAAATGAGGTAAAATTCTTTTTAAATTCATATTAGTCTATTTCTTCAAAATCTACATATTCTCCAACGGAATTATTTCCCTGAGTTTTAGAGTTTGGGTTTTTATCTATAATAGTCTCACCTTCTTTGGTAGATGAATTTTCTGATTGTTGATTTTTTTGTTGATGGTGCTTTTTGGCTTTTGCTTGCATATTTCCAACTACTTTCTTTAGTAAAAGGGGTGCAAATATTCTTGCTAAAAAACGAAAGCTATAGTAAACAATTAATATGATAAGGAGTGTTCTTAAAAAACCCATTAATTCTGCTTGTTGCATGTTAAATTTAAATTAAATATCAAAAGTAACAATTTGATGATAATTGATACGTTAATAGAATACAAAAATTTAACAGTCTTAAAAAAGTATTTATTGCATTTGATGAGTCCTATTTTTACAGTATGTTTGTGTAAAACCCGAAAATTGACAATTTTTAAAAGAAATTACTTCATATCTAAACTTCAAAGATTATGGTTTGTGTGTATGATACTTTTTACTCAAGTTGTTTTGGCTCAGTATACAAATGTTATCAATTCTAATAGGCCAGGTTTTTCAGAAAGCCCTTACAGTGTTGGTAGGGGTGTTTACCAATTAGAAACAAGTATTTTTTTTAGAAAAACAAGTATATACCCTACTTTTTCTAGACCAGAATCTTATGGTGCTGATTTTCTATTTAGAACAAGTTTCTTTCAAGAGAAGTTAGAACTTAATCTTAATTTCGCATACCAAAACGAACAAGTTAGTTTTCAAAATATTTTTAATTCTAGTTATAATAAAACCGGTTTTAGTAAACTAACAGTAGGTGCAAAATATTTAGTTTACGAACAAAAATATACAGACAAATCAAAAGAAATACGAAGTTGGGTTGCTAGAAATAAGTTTGATTTAAAAAGATTAATTCCTTCGGTTGCAGCCTACGCAGGTGTTAATACTGGTATTCCAGAAGACATATACAAAACAAATAGTTTTTCTCCCAAAGCAGGTATATTGCTTCAAAATGACCTTACAAATAACTTCAATATTATTACGAACATCTATTACGATAGAATTGGAACTGAACTTCCTGAGTTCTCATATATAATAACAGCTACCTTTAGTTACAACAATAGGTGGTCTATTTTTATAGAAAACCAAACCATGTTAGACAAAATTCAAGCTCAGTCTAATATAGGTTCTGGAATTGCATTTTTATATAATAGAAACATACAAATAAATAGTTCTTTACGATTATTAACAGATGCAAAATCTTCTGGATTTTACAGCTCAATTGGAGCTTCCTATAGATTTGACAGACATCTTGACAAGGTTACCGAACTTGATGAAAATGGAAAACCTGTAAAAAATGATAAAAGTTTTAAAGTCAAGGAAAGAAAATTATTTGGCAGGCTATTTGGTAAAGTTCGTAATGTTTTTAAAAAGAAAGGGGAAAAACAAGCTTCGGGAACATCTAAGTTAAGAAAGCAAACTATTGAATCTATTAATAAAAATTCAACTAATAGTAATAATGATGCAGAACTAAAACCCTTGAGAGTTAAGCCAAAAAGAACACGAGTTAGACCCACTAAAATAAAACCTGTAAAGGATAACAATAACAAAGGGTTTTTAGGCATCTTAAAAGGAAAGAAAGATAACAAAGATGATCTTAAAAAAGATACAGATAAAGGAGCAAAAGAACTAGAAAAAGAAATTAAAAAATTAGAAAAAGATTTACGTAAAGAAGACGCTAAGACAGATAAAAAAACAAAAAAAGATAGTAAAAAACTAAAAAAAGAAAGAAAAAAAGAAGCCGCTAGAAAAAAGAAAAAAAAGAAAGAAAAAAAAGAGGATGATAACGATACAAACAGAGTCTAAAACAATAAACAGCAACTAATTTAGTGCCATGATTACACTAAAAGAAATGATTACTAAAAAGGACATGAAACAATTTGTTCTATTTCCTTTTTCAATTTATAAAAATAATCCTTATTGGGTTCCTCCTATTATTAGTGAAGAACTAGAAGTTCTTAACAAAAAGAAAAATCCTGCTTTTGAAAATGCTGAAGCACGTTTTTTTGTAGCCATAAAAAACGGTAAAATTGTAGGCCGTATTGCAGCCATTATTAATTGGTATGAGGTAAGAGAGCAGCACATTAAAAAAATGAGGTTTGGTTGGTATGATGTTATTGATGATCTTGAGGTTTCAAAAGCACTCATTCAAAAGGTTCAAGAAATTGGAAAAGAAAACAACCTAATTTATATGGAGGGTCCTGTTGGTTTTTCTAATCTAGATAAAGTTGGAGTATTAATTGAAGGTTTTAACCATATTGGAACAATGGTTACTTGGTATTCTCTTCCTCACTATAAAGAGCATTTAGAACAAATAGGCTTTGTAAAAGAGAAAGAATATCTAGAAAATAATTTTAAATTATCAAAAATAGATGCAAACTATTATGAAAGAATATCAAAATTAATCAAACGAAGGTTTAAACTTAGTTCTTTAACTTTTTCAAAGACAAAAGACATCATGCCTTATGTTGGTGAAATGTTTGATTTATTTAATAAATCATATGCTACATTATCATCTTATGTTCCTATTTCGAATAATCAAATTGAATATTTTAAAAAGAAATATATTAGTTTCATAAATCCAGATTTTATCAAATTTGTAATGAATGAAGATGGCAAACTTATTGCTTTTGGAATTATGATGCCTTCTTTCTCAAAGGCACTTCAAAAAGCGAACGGAAAATTATTCCCTTTTGGATTTTATCACCTCTTAAAAGCAAAAAGAAATGCAAAGACAGTAACATCATATTTAATTGGTGTAGATCCTGCATATCAAAACAAAGGAATAACAGCCATTATATTTAGTGATTTTACAACTAGCTTTAAAGCCATAGGAGTAGAAACAGTTATAAGAACTCCTGAACTAGAAGATAATAGTGCCATTCATCAGTTATGGAAAAATTTTGATCCAAAAACTCACAAAAGAAGAAGAACATACAAGAAAAACTTATGATCTGTAATTTTAACTCAATAAAGATATTAAAATTCTAAAAACTAACATGCAACTATTTTACAATCCAACAATAGATAAAGGTACACAGCAAATCACTTTTGATAAAGTTGAAAGTAGACACATTATAAAAGTACTCCGAAAAACAACGGGAGACCAAATAAAGATTACCAACGGAAAAGGAGAATTATTTAATTGTGTTATTAGCATTGCAAATGATAAAAGGTGTTTAGTTTCTATTGTAAGTAGAGAAGAAAAAAAACAATTTAGAGAATATTACTTACATGTTGTAATTGCTCCAACAAAAAATAATGATAGGTTAGAATGGTTTTTAGAGAAGGCAACCGAAATTGGTATTGATGAAATTACACCTATTATATGTGAAAACTCTGAAAGAAAATTCATTAAAGCTGAACGACTAGAAAAAATTATCATTGCTGCAACGAAACAATCCTTAAAATTTCATTTACCAAGACTAAATAAAGCCATTTCTTTTGGTGAATTTTTAAAAAAAGAACATCATAATAACGTTTACATAGCGCATTGTGACAAAGGAGAAAAAAAGTTCCTAAAAAACATCATCAAACCAAAAGAACCTGCCACTATTTTAATAGGACCCGAAGGAGATTTCTCTTCCATAGAAATATTAAAAAGTATCAAATCTGGCTATATTCCAATTACTTTAGGTGATGCTAGATTAAGAACAGAAACGGCAGCGTTGGTTGCGGTTCAGAATATTTCATTTATCAATCAATAAGAAACCTTATCTTGCTTTTAAATTCAATTAATTTGTATCTACAAAAGTTCATTATAATTCTTTTTTTTAGCATTAGTTTTCAAATTTTTGCTCAAGAGATAGCCGTCTTAAAATATAATGGTGGTGGAGATTGGTATGCTAATCCTACTGCAATACCAAATTTAATTGAATTTTCAAACAAGCATACAAACACACTAATTACAGAAAACCCAAGGTCAATTGCTGTGGGTAATAATGATCTTTTTAATTTTCCAATTGTATTTATGACTGGTCATGGAAATGTTTACTTTACAGAGAAAGAAGCCAAAAATTTACGTCAGTATTTAATTTCTGGAGGATTTCTTCATATATCAGATAATTATGGTTTAGATAAATATATTAGGAGAGAACTTAAGAAAGTTTTTCCTACAATAGAGTTACAAGAAATTCCAACAAACCATCCTATTTACAATCAAACATTTCTTTTAAAAAAAGGATTGCCCAAAATACATGAACACAATAAAAAAGCACCACAAGGCTTTGGGCTATTTTTTGAAGGAAGATTGGTGTGTTTTTATGACTACGAATCTGATCTAAGTGATGGTTGGGAAGATGCCTCTATTCATAACAACCCTGAAGAAATTCGTTTAAAAGCATTACAAATGGGGTCTAATATTATAGAATATGCTTTTAAAAACTGATATAAACATTTCAATAGATAACATAAAAATTAATTTTGACACAGAAGCTCTTTGGATTTTAAATATAGCCTTAGCAGTAATTATGTTTGGAGTTGCATTATCTATTAAGCTAACTGACTTTAAACGATTACTACAAAAACCAAAGCTACTATTAGTAGGTGTTTTTTCACAATTTTTCTTACTGCCCGCACTCACATTTGTAGCTATTTTAATAATAAAACCTCATCCAAGTTTTGCTTTAGGTATGATGATGATTGCGGCTTGTCCTGGTGGAAATGTTTCTAACTTTTTTAGTAAAATGGCAAAAGGAAATGCAGCATTATCTGTTAGCTTAACTGCTTTTGCCACAGTTATATGCCTTGTAATGACTCCATTTAATTTACAATTTTATGGCGGGCTGTATGAACCTACAAATGCTATTTTAAAAACAGTTGAATTAAATCCGTTTGAATTATTTAAACTGGTATTGTTAATTTTAGGAATTCCAATTATATTAGGAATGGCATTAAATCATTACTACGAGAAAGTCGCTAAAAAAATTGAAGCTCTACTCAAACCTTTTTCAATGATCGTGTTTCTAGCCCTAATTAGCATAGCCTTTTATGAGAATATTGAGATTTTTTTAGAACACATACATTTAGTTGCTGCACTGGTGATTTTTCATAATATTGGAGCTTATATTATTGGTTTTTATACCGCAAAAGGATTTGGATTAGACAAAAGAGATCAAAAAACTATTTCTATGGAAACAGGAATTCAAAATGGAGGCTTAGGATTGTTATTAATTTTTCAATTCTTTGATGGTCTGGGAGGAATGGCCTTATTAGCGGCTTTTTGGGGGATATGGGATGTTTTCTCTGGTATGATTCTCGGAGCGTACTGGGGGAAAAAAAATAATTAACTAAAATAGCTACGTGATTTTGAAAACACTCTGGTATAATCTTTTTAAATTTCTTATCAAGTGCTCTTTATTTTTCTACACAAGAAGAATAATCGTGAAAGGCAAAGAAAATATCCCCAAAAAAGGAGCTGTTTTGTTTGTGGTAAATCATCCAAATGGGTTGATAGATCCTCTAATTGTAGCTGTAAATAACCCAAGAGCACAACATTTTCTTGTTCGTGCTGCAAGTTTTAAAAAACCTTTGATCAAAAGATTCCTTGGAACCCTAAACCTAATGCCCATTTACCGAATGAGAGATGGTGTTAAGCAATTAGGGAATAATAAAGATGTATTTGAGAAATGCTTTACTTTATTAAACAATCAAAATGCTTTAATGATTTTTCCAGAAGGCAGCCATGATAAAAGAAGAACTATAAGAAACTTAAGTAAGGGGTTTTCTAGAATTGTTTTTGGTGCCTTAGAGCGAAATCCATCATTACAAATTCATATCATACCTGTTGGATTAACCTATCAAAATCCTTCTATTTACCCATCAAGTGTTTGCTTACATTACGGAACCCCAATACTGGTAAATGATTTCTATAAACCCCTTATTATTAATTCAGAAATTAAACGATTGAAAGATGTTATTACATCTCAATTAAAAACTCTTTCTGTTCATATTCCTCTAGATGAAAATTATGAAAAAACTTTAGCCAAATTAACTGCAGCAAATGTAGATTTTACTGAAGTTGAGCGGGTAAACTTAATGATTACATCTACTATAATATCTGGTAGAGAAAAGAAGGTTAATTTAGTAAGCTTTATAAAACCCTTTATACTATTAAATAGTATTGTTCCTTGGTTCATCTGGAAACATACAGAAAGTAAGATTAATGAATTTGAATTTATAGATACATTTAGATACGGTATTAATACAATTACCGTAAGTGTAAACTTTATGATACAAACATATTTAGTAAGTTATTTTTATAGTTGGTTATCAGGAATCATTTACTTAGCCAGCTCTTTACTATTGATTTTATTATATAGTAAATTTCACCCTAATTCTGCAAAATAGCCTCTTGAATAATCTGCTGTATTTTTGTTCTAATATCTTGATCAACAAGCCCATAATTTTCCATAGTTGGAAAGACTCTGTTAGAAAGAAAAACATATAAAATTCCACTTACTGGATCTGCCCATGTATAGGCTCCTGTAAATCCACTATGACCAAAACTTTCATCAGACACACATCCACAAGTAGCCATAATGGTTGAATCTAACTGAGGCTTATCAAAACCCAAGCCTCTTCGAACTTTTTTATCTGAATAATACCGTTTATTAAATTTATCAAAAGTTGCTGCTTTAAAGTAGCGTTTTCCTCCATAATATCCTTTTTGAAGGTATAATTGCATCATCTTAGCTACATCATTAGAGTTGGCAAACAATCCTGCATGACCTCCTACTCCACCAAGCATGGCAGCACCCATATCATGAACATAACCATGCAATAATTGATGTCTGAAATAGCTGTCTTTTTCTGAAGGAACAATAGATAGTTTATCAAATTTAGCAAGTGGTAAATAAGACATTCTATTGGCTCCTAATGGTTCATAGAATTCATCATCAACTAGAACATTTAAATCCTTTTTATATCTTTTCTCTAGAGCTTCTTTAAAAATGTAATAACCTAAATCACTGTACTTATACCCTGGTTTTTCTCTCTGTTCAGCATCTCTAATATATTTGTAAATAGAATCTTTGTAGGAACTGTTTAGGAACAAGTCTTCAGCAACTTTAATTGTAAATTTTTTTGTTTTTTTAGCCCTATAAAATTTCTTTAAATTTTTATTGGTAATACTATCTTGGGTCAACTTATAAAAAGGAATCCAAGCTTTCAACTGCCCATAATGAGATAAAATTTCTTGAACAGTTACAGTATCTTTATTAGATTTTTTAAATCTTGGGACTATTTTTCTAACACTAGAAGATAATGCTATCTTTTTTTCTTCTTCAGCTTTTATTAACATTGGTAAAGACGCCAAAATTTTTGTTAAAGAGGCAACATCATATACATCACTGTTTTTTACAGGATTCTTCTTCTTGTCTGTATGATACCCAAAACTTTTTTCATAAACAACAACACCTTTTCTGGCAACTAGTACTTGCAAACCTGGAGACATCTTTTCTTCAAGAACAACGGTTGCTACAGAATCTATTCTTGCTAATTTTTTAGAAGACATTCCTACAGCTTCCGGAATAGAATATTGAAGCCTCTGTAGGCTTTTAGTGATAATACCTGTTCCTACTGGAAATTCATTTTTAATAGAAACTGGAAGTTTTCCAGTAGCTTCAATAGCTCCAAAAATAGTTTGAGCGGTAATTTCTTGAGCTATTTCACTATTTTGATAGGCTACTAAAACTGCTTCTAAATTGGTAAATGATTTTATATTTAATAAACTGTATGGACTTGCAAAAACAGTTAAAATAGTTTTATTCTTCCTTGAAATCTCATGCAACCACACCAATTCTTGATTTGAGAATTCATAGGGCTTCCATGGATGAGCATTTGATTTATGAAAGCCTACAACTACCAAATCAAAATCTTCTAAGGTATCAATAACTTCATTTAAATTATTACTGTCTACTTTATGAATTTTTGAATACTTAGCTAAGGCATCTAAAAATTGGTCACCAGTATCATCTCCTAAAGCTACATAGGCTATCTTCTTATGTTTTTTTAGATCTTCAATAGGAAGAATATTTTTCTTGTTCTTTATAATAGTTATTGAGTTTTTTACCAATTCTCTGTGAAGAACCTCATCTTCAATAGTATTTAAATCTTTTACCAAATTTAATGTATCAATTGGCTTATGAAAATGTAATCCTACTTTATACTTGGCTAGTAAAATCTTACGAACAGATTCATCTATTCTTTCTGGTGATAAAGCTCCTGTTTGTATAGAGTTTTTCATTAAACTGATTGTAGCAGGAACATCTTGAGGTATTAATAAAACATCATTTCCTGCAAGAACTGCTGCCAAATCAATTTCAGCAGAACTAGAATAATCTGCAGCACCTTTCATATTTAAACCATCTGTAAAAATTAACCCTAGGAAACCTAGTTTTTCTTTTAATAAGTCTGTCACAACACTTGGCGATAATGAGGTGGGTAACTTTGGATTAGATTCTAGTACAGGAATACTTAAATGTGCGGTCATTACACTAGCCATTCCTGCATCAAAAACTCTCTTATAAGGATATAATTCTACAGAATCTAGGCGTTGTCTATTAAAAGTTAATACAGGTAATTTAAGGTGAGAATCTGTTGCTGTATCTCCATGTCCTGGAAAGTGTTTTGCGTTAGCTAATACACCTTCGCTTTGCATTCCTTGACTAAATGCAATGGCTTTTTGAGTAACATTTTGTTTATCTTCTCCAAAAGAACGATTTCCAATAATAGGATTGAGTGGGTTTGTATTAATATCTACAACTGGCGCAAAATTCACATGAATTCCTACACGTTTAGCATGCCTTCCTAGGTGTTCTCCAAATTTACGAATTAAGGTATTATCTTGAATAGCACCTAAAGTCATATTCCAAGGAAATTTATAGGTATTTTGCAAACGCATGTCTAAACCCCATTCTCCATCAAAACCAATCATTAAAGGAATTTTAGAAAGAGATTGATAGGTATTTGTTAATTGTACTTGTTTAGAGGGTGTTCCCTGCATAAAAATCAAATTTCCAACATGATACTTTTGTATCATTTCTTTGATTTTATTTTCGTGAACAGTATCTAAATTAGAATATGCTTGTATCATAAACAATTGACCCATTTTCTGATCTATTGTCATGGAATTTAAAATGCTATCTACCCATTTTTCTTGTGCATAATAATCATCTGTTCTTAGCGGATCTAAGTTTTGACTATAGGAGTTGAAAAATGTTACTAAAAAAGCAACGAAAAAGAGTTTTTTAAACATAAATAGGTTCTAAGTTTTAGGAAACTAAAAAGCGTTTGTGCCAACTATCTAGTAAAGGAACTTCCCAATGAGTTTCTAATTCTTGTTTATTGGTAATCATATTATTAAAAACGATGGTTTCTGAAGTTATTTTATGAGCAAGAACAAATTCTTTAAAAACAGTCATTTTTACACTATTAATATGTTCACCATCTTTAAATGAAATATTCATTTTATTCATCATATCAACCCCTAATGCCTTCTCAATTTCTTGCACAAAATGCACCGAAGAATCAATAGAGCAGCCAGAAACATTATTAAAACCTTCATCTACTGCTAATATTAAAAACTGATTGTATTTAACAACAAAAGATCCCTGTAAATCTGAGCCATGTTTTGTCCATTGATCTACAAATACTATCGCTTTCTCTGAAATAAGCGCAAGCTCCTGAGTTGTAAATTTTCGATCAGATTGATAGACCCATACTCTAGAATGACTCGGTAAATTTTCAAATTTCACAAACATAGTTTCTACCTTAAATTAAATTTTTGCTGCAATGCTTGGAGCTTATCTGTATCTGACATCCCTGTTTTTGGAGCAGACATTCTTTGTTTAATAGCTTGTAATACTTTTTTTGTGTACAAGGGAAAATCTGCATTTTGAATCCAGGCATTATAGCCAGGGTTCTCTTTTAAAACGTCTTCAACAGTTCTACCTTTGTATTTGCCAAATGAAAAAATTTCTTGATCTTCATCATTAAATAATATAAATCCAGCAAAATCTGCCCTTTTAGAATGAGTAGAATAGTCACTCAAGGCCTCTACAGAGTTTTCTATATCATCATACCTATCTAACTGTGCTTTTAAAATCTCATAGGTTGCATTAGTGTCTGCTTCCGCAGAATGCGCATCTTCCAAGATTTTATCACAATAAAACTTATAACCAGCACTTAATGTTCTTTGTTCTTTTTTATGGAAAATTACTTGCACATCTATTGCCTTTCTATCATTCATATCAAAATCAAGGCCAACTCTTAAAAATTCTTCAGCTAATAATGGAATATCAAAACGATTAGAATTAAAACCAGCTAAATCGGCGTCAGCTATTATGTCATAAACGGTCTGAGCTAATTCTTTAAAAGTGGGTTCTGTAACTACTCTTTCATTTGTGATTCCGTGAATAGCACTTGTTTCAGCAGGTATTTCTATTTCTGGATTCACCAACCATGTATTGCTTTCCTTATTTCCATTAGGAAATATCTTTAGCATTGAAATCTCAACAATTCTATCATTTCCAATATTAATTCCAGTAGTTTCTAAATCAAAAAAAACAATAGGTTTGGTTAACTTTAATTCCATAAATAAATAGGTTATTTTTATGTTTTAAAAGTACAGTATTTTATACAAAAATATAGAATAAATAAAAGTCTATTTATAAATAAATATCAGCCAGTAATAGAATCATGTAAATTTACCTGAACAGTCAGAAAATTACATCTAATACAATCCAAAATAATCTTTATGCCTAAAAAAGGAAAAGCAAAAAACACTGTCAACAAGGCAAAACATAGCAAACTAATGAATCAAAAAATCACTAAACTTGCCTTACAAAAAAAACAACACAAAGAGCGTTTAAAAGCTATTATCAAAAAAAATAACGATTCTAAAGAAAAAACCTAAGAATAAATTTACAGTTAATTTCAATCACTCTTAAACTTCACTTAATAGGCATAAGCTATATCAAAATAAGAAATATAGATAAAGATTATTAAAAGATTGTATGTAAATTTGAAAATGATTAAAAAGAAATAAAATTTATAAAACCATGGAACATAATACTACTGGAGACATCGATAAATGTCCTTTTATGAGTGGCGATCAAAAAAAATCTGCTGGTGAAGGAACTAGCAACAGAGATTGGTGGCCAAATGAATTAAAATTAAATATTTTACGTCAGAATGCTTCAAAATCAAACCCAATGGGTAATGAATTTGAATATGCAAAGGCTTTTAATAGTATTAATTTTAACGAACTAAAAAAAGATGTTATTGATGTAATGACCGATTCTCAAGATTGGTGGCCTGCTGACTATGGCCATTATGGTCCTTTTATGATTCGTATGGCTTGGCACAGCGCTGGAACCTATAGAGTTGGTGATGGACGTGGAGGAGCAGCTACAGGAACACATCGTTTTGCACCTCTAAATAGTTGGCCAGACAATGGTAACCTAGACAAAGCTCGCTTGCTTTTATGGCCGATAAAAAAGAAATATGGCGCCAAGGTTTCCTGGGCAGATTTAATGGTTTTAGCAGGAAATTGTGCTTTAGAATCTATGGGTTTTAAAACATTTGGTTTTGCAGGTGGTAGAGAGGATGTTTGGGAACCAGAACAAGATATTTATTGGGGATCAGAAAAAGGATGGTTAGATAATGACAAACGATATGATACTAGTGATGGTGATTTAGAAGGTCATCTTGGAGCCGTACATATGGGACTCATTTATGTTAATCCTGAAGGCCCAAATGGAGAACCAGATGCCTTAAAATCTGCTCATGATATTAGAATTACTTTTGGTAGAATGGCTATGAATGATGAAGAAACTGTTGCATTGGTAGCAGGTGGCCATACTTTTGGTAAAGCTCATGGTGCTGCTGATCCTGATGTGTATGTTGGAACAGAACCTCATGGTGCCTCAATAGAAGAAATGAGTACTGGTTGGAAAAATACCTATAAAAGTGGTGTATTAGACGATACCATTACAAGTGGTTTAGAAGGAGCATGGACTCCAAACCCTACACAATGGGATGATGAATATTTTGAAGTCTTGCTAAATTATGATTGGGAATTAACAAAAAGCCCAGCCGGAGCTCATCAATGGACTCCAACAGCTGCTTCCAACGCAAAAAAAGCTCCAAAAGCAGGAGACGCCAATGGAACTCAGGCTCTTATGATGTCTACAGCAGATATGGCTTTAAAAAATGATCCAGCATACTTAGAAATTTCTAAACGTTTTCATAAAGATCACAAAGCTTTTGAAGATGCTTTTGCAAGAGCTTGGTATAAATTAACTCACAGAGATATGGGGCCAATACATCGTTATTTAGGACCAGAAGTTCCTAAAGAAGAATTAGTTTGGCAAGATCCAATACCTGTAGCAACCTATATTTTAACAGATACAGATCTATTAGATCTAAAAAATTTAATTACTGATACTGGTTTATCCTCAGCTCAATTAGTTACTACAGCATGGGCTTCTGCTTCAACCTTTAGAGGTTCAGATAAAAGAGGTGGTGCAAATGGAGGTAGAATTCGTTTAGAGCCACAAAAAAGTTGGGCCGTAAACAATCCGTATGAACTAAATAAGGTTTTAGCCGTTTATGAAGCAATTCAACAAAAATTTAGCAAAGAAGTTTCTATCGCCGATCTTATTGTTTTAGGTGGTAATATTGGAGTTGAAATAGCTGCAAAAAATGCTGGTTATGATGTTTCTATAGATTTTACGCAAGGAAGAGGAGATGCTTCACAAGACCAAACAGATTTGGAGTCTTTTGGATATTTAGAGCCTTTGGCAGATGGATTTAGAAATTATATTAAATCTGGTTTAAATATTGCTGCTGAAAACTTATTAGTTGATAGAGCTAACCTACTAACACTTTCTATTCCTGAAATGACTGTTCTAATTGGAGGACTAAGAGTTTTAGGAGCTAATTATGATGGTTCTACTCATGGAGTTTTTACAGAAAATATAGGGAACTTAACCAATGATTTCTTCACAAATGTTTTAGACTTATCAAATACATGGAGCGCAACTTCAACAGATGATACGCTATTTGAGGGAAAAAACCGTAAAACAGGTAAGGTTCACTTTGTTGGAACTCGTGCAGATTTAATTTTTGGATCTAACACAGAGCTTAGAGCTGTTTGTGAAGTATATGCTTCAGATGATGGAGAAAAGCGTTTTGTGCACGATTTTATTGCTGCATGGACTAAAGTAATGAACTTAGATCGTTTTGACTTAGTTTAAAATAAATTTTAAAGCTCTCTAAAATAAAAATTTTAGAGAGCTTTTTTTTATTTTTTTATGTTATTACTTTAACTCTAGTACCACTAAAATTAGCATTTCCTGTTAATTTGTCTATTTTATTATCATCAGTTAAATCATTAATGCTTTCACCTGCATTTTCTTCTGCAAGTTTAATTTTTGTTCCATTCCTATTATGCCCAAAACCGTGAGGAATACTTAAAACTCCCTCCTTCATTTCATCGCTAATTTCAACTGGTAATTCTATACTACCAACATTAGATATTATTTTTATTTTTTGGTGATCTGTAATTGAAAGATTATTAGCATCTTTAGAACTCATTAGAACAGTACATCTATTTTTACCTTTCATTAATAGTTTAGAGTTATGCATCCAAGAATTATTATTTCTTAAATGCCTCCTCCCTATTAAAGCAAAAGGATATTTAGTTTCTTCCTCTTTGGTATCTTTATATAACTCTTTATCTAATCTTTTTAAATCATCAATAAAAAATTTTGGTGAAATATTGATTTTTTTATCTACAGTAAAAATTCTTTTTATTAAAAGTGGCTGCAAAGATCCTAAATCTATGCCATTAGGGTTTTCTTTTAGTTTATTTACAGACAAATTAGCTTCTTTATACGGAGAGTATTGAAACATATTATCTAACATCATTTCTGGTGTTAACGAATTCTTTTTCTCTGTTATTCTTTCCGTTAATTCATTTAATATTTGCCAATCATGTTTTTGATTTTCATCTTTCTCAAATAAAATTTCAGATAGTTTTGCAGTGTTTCTAATAGCTAACTGATGAAAAACTAAATCATAATGTAGTGTTTCTAATCCGTTGGTCGTAGGTAAAATTATATTTGCATATTTACTTGTTTCATTTAAATAAATATCTATAGAAACCATAAAATCTAGTTTCTCTAAAGCTTTTTCCATTTTTTTACCATTTGGAGCAGACAAAACTGGGTTTCCTGCAGTACAAATAAACATTTTTATTTGCCCATCACCTTCTGTTAAGATTTCGTCTGCTAAAGTAGCTACAGGTAATTCTCCAGAATATTCTGGTAAATTATGAACGCGACTTCGATATCTATCAAAGTTACCAACTTTGCCTTGTATGCCTGTCATATAGACCAAATCAATAGCTGGTTTTGTAAACATTGCGCCACCAACTTTATCCATATTATTGGTAACAATATTTAGCACATTAATTAACCACTGACAAATTCCTCCGTATTCTTGGGTAGAAACTCCCATTCTTCCATAACAAACGGCAGTTTTAGAGTTCATAAAATCTTTTGCAATTTTTTGTATCTCTAAACTATCTATGCCTATTAGAAGAGCAGTCTTTTTTGGTGAATACTCTTTAACAATTTCTTTAATTTCCTCTAAACCTTTTAAATAATTTGAAAGGTGTGTTTTTTCTTCTATTCCCTGGTCAAAAATCACATGCAACAAAGACAATAAAAAAAGAGCGTCTTTTCCAGGATTTATATATAAATGCTGGCTAGAGATCTTAGAAGTTTCGGTAAACCTTGGATCAATATTTATAACTTTACCTCCTCTTTTTTGAATACTTTTAATTTTTTGAGGAAATCCTGGTGCGGTTAATAAACTTCCGTTTGATGCACCTGGATTAGCACCTAAAATTAATAAATAATCTGTTCTTTCTATATCAGGAATAGGAATTAACATTTGATGACCAAACATTTTTAAAGAAGCAATATGATGGGGTAATTGATCGGCTGAAGTTGCAGAATATTTTTGCTTAGTCTTTAAACTTTTTAAAAATGGTCCTCCATATAACATTGATCCTACATTATGCACATTAGGATTTCCTTGATAAGTGGCAACTGCATTATTGCCATATTTTTCTTGAATTTTCTTTATTTGAATTTCCACTTCATCAAAAGCCTCTGTCCAAGAAATTTCTTGCCAACCATTTTCTGTTCTCTTTATAGGTGTTTTTAATCTATCTGGATCTTCATACAGATCTTTTAATGCTAAAGACTTAGGGCAAATGAAACCTTTACTTAAAGGGTCTTTTATATCACCAACAATAGAAATTACTTTTTTTTCTTTGTATGTGATTTCTAAACCACACATAGCTTCACATAAATTACAAGTTCTGTAATGTATTTTATTATCTAACATAAAAAGAATTTAATAGATACTACAAGTTAGTGAAAATAATAGAACATACTATATTAAAAAATCATGAGCATACACTTTGAATTATCTTTAAAGCTACTTGCTCGCAAATAAAGTAACATCACCTACAGAAACTTCTTGCTCTCCAAGTATGATGAGCCTTTCAACTACATTTCTTAGCTCCCGTATATTACCAGTCCAGTCATACTCTTGCAATAAGGCAATTGCTTCAGAAGAAAACTCTTTTTTTGCCACACCTTGTTGGCTAGCAATCTTTTGAGAAAAGTGATGAATCAACAATGGGATATCATTTCTGCGGTCATTTAAGGCAGGAACTTTAATTAAAATAACAGCCAATCTGTGGTATAAATCTTCTCTAAATCTTCCCTCTTTTATTTCTTTTTTTAAATCTTTATTAGTGGCAGCAACTATTCTTACATTTACTTTTATATCTCTATCACTTCCAACTCTTTGAATTTTATTCTCTTGTAATGCACGTAATACTTTTGCCTGAGCAGACAAACTCATATCTCCAATTTCATCTAAAAAAATTGTACCATTATTTGCTGCTTCAAATTTTCCTGCCCGATCTTTATTTGCTCCTGTAAAACTTCCTTTAACATGTCCAAAGAGCTCACTTTCTATTAATTCTGATGGAATTGCAGCACAATTCACTTCTATTAACGGTGAGGAAGATCTATCTGACTTTTTGTGTAACCAATGCGCTACCAGCTCCTTACCTGTTCCGTTAGGACCGGTAATTAAAACTCGTGCATCCGTTGCGGCCACCTTTTCTATCATTTCTTTGATATGAGTAATGGCATCACTTTCACCAATCATCTCATAATTTTTACTCACCTTCTTTTTTAATCGCTTATTTTCTACAACCAAGACCTTTCTGTCTAGAGCGTTTCTCACCGTATTAAGCAGACGATTTAAATCAGGTGGTTTTGAAATATAATCAAAAGCTCCTAGTCGCATGGTATTTACAGCAGTATCAAGGTCACCATGGCCAGAAATCATCACAAAAGGAATTTCAGGTTTTATTTTTTTTGCTTTCTCTAAAACTTCAACACCATCCATTTTTGGCATTTTTATATCACACAACACCAAATCATAGTCATTGTCTTTAATTTTTTCGATGCCATGCAATCCATCCTCTGCTTCCTCTACCTGATAGGTATCACTTTCTTCCGAGATAATTTTTGTTAATACTCTTCTGATTGATGCTTCATCTTCTATGATTAAAATCTTACTCATTATATGGATACATTTTTAATTATGTTCAAAATACTATTGATATAGATCAAATTAGATAAAATCACTCCATACTAAGCTAATCAATAACAATGCCATTGAAATCTAAAACCATTGGGTGATATTCAAATCAATAACAAAACCTAAAGTTAAAAAAAATCTATGTTCTTTTATTCATTTTTCTTTTCAAACATTATTTATTTTTATTACAAAATTACTATGCATGCATAATTAATTATAAAAATACTATGCGCGCATAGTAAATTTTTATATCTTTGGCAATATGGACAAAAATAAATCTATAGATCATCAATTAAGAGCTACTTGGCAGGCAGTTGCAAAACTCTACAACGAGCGAGCAGCAAAGCATGACAGCACCATGGCTACAGCATTTGTACTCTTAAATATTGATTATGAAAAAGGCACACCTTCAACAGCGCTAGGTCCTCTAATGGGAATGGAACCAACAAGTCTTTCTAGAATTTTAAAAACCATGGAAGACAAAGGAGCTATTTCTAGAGAAAAAAACCCTAATGATGGAAGAAGTGTCATTATTAAATTAACCGACTTTGGAAAAGAGATGAGAAAAATTTCTAGAGAATCTGTCATCATTTTCAATACCATTATTAAAGAACATGTTAGCAATGAAGAATTGGAAGCATTTTTCAAAGTAACCTCAACAATAAACAAACTAATTGCAGATAAATTAATTTATCCAGAAGATATTATTAACAAAGCTGTATAAACAAATCAAAAATAAATGACTAGAAGAATTAAAAAAATAGCAATTGTAGGTTCCGGAATTATGGGAAGCGGTATTGCTTGTCACTTTGCAAATATTGGTGTAGAAGTTCTGTTATTGGACATTGTTCCAAGAGAACTAAATGATAAAGAAAAGGCAAAAGGGCTTACCTTAGAAAACAAAATAGTTAGAAATAGATTGGTTAATGAGGCTTTAATGGCTTCACTAAAATCTAAACCCTCTCCTATTTACTCTCAAAAATTTGCCGATAGAATTACCACAGGAAATATTGAAGATGATTTGCATAAGATTAAAGATGTAGATTGGGTAATGGAAGTTGTGGTTGAACGTTTAGACATTAAGCAACAAGTTTTTGAGAAAATTGAAAAATATAGAACTCCAGGAACTTTAATTACTTCAAATACTTCAGGAATTCCTATTAAATTTATGAACGAAGGAAGAAGTGAAGATTTTCAAAAACACTTTGCGGTAACTCACTTTTTCAATCCGCCCAGATACTTAAAATTATTTGAGGTAGTACCTGGTCCAAAATGTACTCAAGAAGTCACAGACTTCTTAATGATGTATGGTGATAAATTTTTAGGTAAAACAGCTGTTTTAGCTAAAGATACTCCTGCGTTTATTGGAAATAGAATTGGAATTTTTGGAATCATGAGTCTTTTTCATGTTGTAAAAGAAATGGGCTTAACTATTGAAGAAGTTGATAAATTAACAGGACCTGTTATCGGTAGACCTAAATCTGCTACCTTCAGAACCATAGACGTTGTTGGCTTAGACACTCTAGTTCATACTGCTAATGGTGTAAAAGACAACTGTCCTAACGATGAAATGAGAGATCAATTTGTAATTCCAGATTATGTAAACACCATGATGGAAAACAATTGGTTGGGAAGTAAAACCAAACAAGGTTTTTATAAAATGACTAAAAACGCTAGTGGTAAAAGAGAAATCTTATCATTAGATTTAGATACCTTAGAATACAGAGCAAAAAAATCTGCTAAGTTTGAAACATTAGAATTAACAAAGACAATAGATAATGTAACTGATCGATTTAAAGTGTTAGTAGCAGGAAAAGATAAAGCTGGTGAATTCTATAGAAAAAGTTTTGCAGCAATGTTTGCCTATGTTCAAAATAGAATTCCAGAAATTTCTGATGAACTCTATAGAATTGATGATGGCCTAAGAGCTGGCTTTGGTTGGGAACACGGTCCTTTTCAAATCTGGGATGCTATTGGTGTTGCCAAGGGAGTTGAGATTATGAAAGCAGAAGGAAAAGAGCCTGCTGCTTGGGTAACAGAAATGTTAGCAAAAGGAGAAACTTCTTTTTATTCTGTAAAAGAAGGCGCTACTTTCTATTATGATATTCCAGCAAAATCACATCTTAAAAAACCAGGACAAGATTCATTTATTATTTTAGATAATATTAGAAAAACCAATGAAGTTTGGAAAAATTCTGGTGCTGTTATTCAAGATATTGGAGATGGTATTTTAAATTTAGAATTTCAGTCTAAAATGAATACTATCGGTGCAGATGTCTTAACAGCTATTAACAAAGCAATAGATTTAGCCGAAACAAATTATCAAGGATTAGTTATTGGAAATCAAGCAGCTAACTTTTCTGTTGGAGCCAATATAGGGATGATTTTTATGATGGCTGTTGAACAAGAATATGATGAATTAAATTATGCCATCAAATATTTTCAAGATACCATGATGCGTATGCGCTATTCTTCAATCCCTACAATAGCTGCTCCACATGGTATGGCTTTAGGTGGTGGATGTGAAATTTCATTACATGCAGATAAAGTTGTTGCAGCTGCCGAAACTTACATGGGATTAGTAGAATTTGGAGTTGGTGTTATTCCTGGTGGTGGTGGCTCTAAAGAGATGGCTCTTAGAGCCTCTGATTTATTCCAAAAAGGAGATGTTCAGTTAAATGTTTTACAAGAACACTTCCTAACTATTGGAATGGCAAAAGTAGCAACTTCTGCCTATGAAGCTTTTGATATTGGATTACTTCAAAAAGGAAAAGATGTTGTTGTTGTTAATAAAGAAAGACAAATTGCTCAAGCAAAACAACACGCTATACTAATGGCTGAAGCAGGCTATACTCAGCCAGCTGCTCGTAAAGATATTTTAGTATTAGGAAAACAAGCCTTAGGGATGTTTTTAGTAGGAACAGATTCTATGGAAGCTAGTCGATATATTTCAGAACACGACAAAAAAATAGCTAATAAACTAGCTTATGTAATGGCTGGAGGAGATTTATCAGAACCTACCAAAGTTACTGAACAGTATCTTTTGGACATAGAACGTGAAGCATTTTTAAGTTTAACAACAGAACGTAAAACTCTAGAACGTATTCAGCACATGTTAAAAACTGGTAAACCATTACGTAATTAGAAACAAGAACCAAGATAATAGAATAGAGATAAAACATCTTATCTCTTGATTCTTAACTCTAAAAATCTTAAAAATATGAAAACAGCATACATAGTAAAAGGATACAGAACAGCAGTAGGAAAAGCTCCTAAAGGTTTGTTTAGATTTAAAAGAACCGATGAATTAGCTGCTGAAACCATTCAGCACATGATGAAAGAAATTCCACAACTAGACGTTAAGCGTATAGATGATGTAATTGTAGGAAATGCTATGCCAGAAGGTTCACAAGGACTAAATATGGCACGTCTAATCTCTTTAATGGGATTAAATAGTGTAGATGTTCCTGGTGTTACTGTAAACAGGTTTTGCTCATCTGGAGTAGAAACTATTGCCATGGCAACTGCCAAAATACAAGCTGGAATGGCCGAATGCATTATTGCTGGTGGTGCAGAGAGCATGAGTGCAGTTCCAATGACAGGCTATAAACCGGAACTAAATTATAATACTGTAAAAGCAGGTCACGAAGATTATTACTGGGGAATGGGAAATACTGCAGAAGCAGTAGCAAACCAATTTAAAGTATCTAGACAAGACCAAGATGAATTTGCTTATCATTCTCATATGAAAGCTTTAAAAGCGCAAGCTGAAAATCGTTTTCAAGATCAAATTGCACCAATTACTGTAGAACAAACGTATTTAGACGTAAACGGTAAAAAAGCTACTAAAAGCTACACAGTTACCAAAGATGAAGGACCAAGAGCTGGAACTAGCAAAGAAGCATTGGCTAAATTACGTGCTGTTTTTGCCGCTGGCGGAAGTGTTACCGCTGGAAACTCTTCTCAGATGAGTGATGGAGCAGCTTTTGTAATGGTGATGAGTGAAGAAATGGTAAAAGAATTAAATATTGAGCCTATTGCAAGAATGGTCAACTATGCTGCTGCTGGAGTTGAACCTAGGATTATGGGAATAGGTCCTGTAGCTGCAATTCCAAAAGCTTTAAAACAAGCAGGTTTGCAACAAAATGATATTGACTTAATAGAATTAAACGAAGCATTTGCCTCTCAATCATTGGCTGTAATTCGTGAATTAGGGTTAAATAAAGAAATCATCAATGTAAATGGCGGAGCCATTGCCTTAGGACACCCTTTAGGATGTACTGGAGCAAAACTATCTGTTCAGTTATTTGATGAAATGAGAAAAAGAAATATGAAAAATAAATACGGAATGGTAACCATGTGTGTTGGAACAGGACAAGGAGCTGCAGGTATTTTTGAATTTTTAAATTAAACAATTAGCAATAAAGATAGTATGGAAACACTACAAAAAGAGATTTTAAGAGGAGGGCAGTTCTTAGTTAAGGAGTCTAAATGCGAAGATGTATTTACCCCAGAAGATTTTTCTGAAGAGCAAATTATGATGAAAGATGCTGTTAAAGAATTTAACGATCGTGAAATTATAGCTCATAGAGAACGTTTTGAAGCAAAAGATTATAAGCTAACCGAAGAGGTAATGAAAAAAGCTGGAGAGCTTGGGTTTTTAGGTGTTGCTGTTCCTGAAGAATATGGAGGTTTAGGAATGGGTTTTGTTTCTACAATGATTACTTGTGAATATATCTCTAGTGGTAACGGCTCATTAAGTACTGCTTTTGGTGCACATACTGGTATTGGTACTATGCCAATAACATTATACGGTACAGAAGAACAAAAACAAAAATATGTTCCAAAATTAGCCAGTGGAGAATGGATGGGTGCTTATTGTTTAACGGAACCTGGTGCTGGCTCTGATGCAAACTCTGGTAAAACGGTAGCTTCATTATCTGAAGACGGTATGTCTTATAAAATTAACGGTCAAAAAATGTGGATTTCAAATGCAGGATTTTGTAATCTGATGATTGTTTTTGCTCGTATTGAAGATGATAAAAATATTACAGGATTTATTGTAGAGTATGACGCCTCAAATTCTAACGGAATAGTATTAGGTGAAGAAGAACATAAGTTAGGAATACGAGCAAGCTCTACACGTCAAGTGTTTTTTAATGATACAGTGGTTCCAGTTCAAAATATGCTTTCTGTAAGAGGTGGTGGTTTTAAAATTGCCGTAAATGCATTAAACGTAGGTAGAATTAAATTAGCAGCAGCTTGTATAGATTCTCAAAGAAGAATTACAGAAACTGCTTTAAAATATGCTACTGAGAGAAAACAATTTAAAACTTCAATCTCTAATTTTGGTGCAATAAAAGGAAAATTAGCTGAGATGGCAACCAATACTTATGCCGGAGAAGCAGCAAGTTACAGAGCTGCAAAAGACATTGAAGATAGAATTAATGCTCGTTTAGCTAATGGTAATTCTCACAGTGAAGCAGAATTAAAAGGTGTTGAAGAATATGCTATTGAATGTTCTATTTTAAAAGTAACAGTTTCTGAAGATGTTCAGGCTTGTGCAGATGAAGGTATCCAAATTTTTGGTGGTATGGGCTTTTCAGAAGAAACTCCTATGGAGGCAGCTTGGAGAGACGCACGTATCTCAAGAATTTATGAGGGAACTAATGAAATTAACAGAATGTTATCTGTTGGAATGCTTATTAAAAAGGCAATGAAAGGTCATGTAGACTTATTAGGGCCCGCTACTGCAGTTGGAGAAGAATTAATGGGTATTCCCTCTTTTGACACTCCTGATTATGCTGTTTTATTTGCAGAAGAAAAAGATATGATTGCCAAATTGAAGAAAGTTTTCTTAATGGTTGCTGGTTCAGCAATTCAAAAATATGGTCCTAATTTAGAAGAGCATCAGCAGTTATTAATGGCAGCAGCAAATATCTTAAATGAAGTTTATATGGCAGAATCTACGCTGTTGCGTGCTGAGAAAAATGCTAAGAGATTTGGAGAAGATGCACAAGAAATTCAGATAGCAATGGCAAAACTCTATTTATACAATGCCGTTGAAATTGTTATAAAAAATGGAAAAGAAGGAATCATTTCTTTTGCGGAAGGTGATGAACAACGCATGATGTTAATGGGCTTAAAACGCTTTACAAAGTATACCAATTATCCAAATGTGGTATCCTTGAGAAATAAAATAGCAGAAAAATTGAATTCTGAAAACAAGTATTGTTTCTAACAGTTACTATTTTCAGCCAATAGTTCAAGTATTTAGTTGTTTGTTTAAAAAGACCATCATTAATTGATGGTCTTTTTTTTATGATGCAAGAACCATCAACAAATACAAAAAAAAGAGATTGCTTTCACAATCTCCTAAATATATATTTTTAGATAATTTATGAAATAATTCTAATTTTTTAATTCCATTCTTTCAGATCTGTATAAAATATCTGTTTGACCCCAGCCAGGCTTGCTTCCCTTATTTGTGCTTTTAAAGAAGATAGTAGCTTCAAAAACTTCTGTATTGTCTTTAGTAGAAACTTCAACAACTTTAGCTCTGTGATTATCTTTAGGACTTACAAAACCAGAGGTCATTAAGATATTTTTAGTTTTTGGTAAATAGTCTACATCACTAACTATAGTAGAAAATAATTCAACTCCTCTATTTTTTCCATATTGCCAAACTTGCTTAAAGGTTTTGTCTGCTTCATTCACCTCATACTCTACAGCTCTAGAGTAATTATTTACATTATTATAATTTCTAAATGGTCCATTATCAAATACAATTATATTTCCATTAGGTAACAATGATGGAGCATGTGGCCCCCGGGGAAAATCAAAATCATCTGCACTTTTATGTCCAGTCTGAATATCTTTAGAATACGGGATGCCTTCATTATTTAAAGCGGTTAACAAGTAGGGGTTGGTTTCATACCCTTTACCTTTCCTTCCAGATTTTCCCCAATTTTATTTAGGTGACATGATCTATTTTTTCCGATGACAATATACATTTATTTCTTATCAAATTACTGTTGGAAATTGGTAAATAATTGACATATAGCATTCTATGAAGAATTACTGTTTCAATTTTTTTAGAAAAATTAAAAAAAAAGATTGTATTTCTACAATCTTTTTTTTTAAAACTATGTTATTTTTATGCTAAAGCTCCTAAATATCTTTCTGCATCTAAAGCCGCCATACAGCCTGTTCCTGCAGCTGTAACCGCTTGTCTATATTCTTTATCTTGAACATCTCCTGCGGCAAAAACCCCTGGTAAGTTAGTCTTTGTTGTTTTTCCTTCAGTTATTAAGTAGCCTGTTTCGTCCATATCTAATACACCTTTAAATAATTCGGTATTTGGCTTGTGACCAATTGCTATGAATAAGCCCATTACAGAGATTTCATTTTTTTCTCCAGAAATATTATTAACTACTCTGACCCCATCTACTACATTATCTCCTAAAACCTCATCTAATTCGGTATTGTATAATACCTCTATGTTTTCTGTTTTGTTTACCCTGTGTTGCATTGCTTTTGAAGCTCTCATATAGTCTTTACGAACCAATACAGTAACCTTTTTACAAATATTTGCTAAATACGTTGCTTCTTCAGCAGCAGTATCTCCAGCACCAACAACAACTACATCTTGTCCTTTGTAAAAGAATCCATCACAGGTTGCACATGCAGATACACCCCCACCAATTAATCGTTGTTCGCTTTCTAATCCTAAATATTTTGCAGTAGCTCCAGTAGAAATAATAACAGTATTTGCTTCAATTTTTTTAGAGCCATCTACAGTGATATGATGAATACCTCCTACCTCAGTACTTAAAACTACTTCAGTTACCATTCCAAAACGAACCTCAGTACCAAAACGCTCTGCTTGATGCTTTAAATCTTCCATCATAGCTGGGCCATCTGTACCATTTGCATAGCCTGGAAAATTATCTACCTCGGTTGTTGTTGTTAGCTGCCCCCCCATTTGAAGACCCGTATACATTATAGGTTTCATATCTGCTCTGGCAGCATAAATAGCAGCAGTGTAACCAGCAGGACCAGATCCTATGATTAGACATTTTATTTTTTCAATATTTTCAGACATTATATTTTTTTTTTACAGTTACAAATGTAATTTTTTTTGATTTTCTACAAGATTGAAATTAATTATATTTTTAATTAATTATTAACTAAGTTCAATCTCAATAATGATAAAGTTTTCATCAATTAAAAAAAGTTATTTCTGATTATAATTTTAGAATGTAGAAATAATACAGTAAATTTGCAAACCGAAATTATTTCGGGGTGTAGCGTAGCCCGGTTATCGCGCCTCGTTTGGGACGAGGAGGTCGCAG
>OJFR01000106.1_pt1 | contig 29912 bp, 14 predicted proteins | sample 1594121 | NCBI WGS metagenome assembly OJFR01 (sample SAMN05416812, study PRJEB24817) | seawater metagenome | isolation source: Sea water | place: Canada:Atlantic | collected 2013-07 | reverse complement strand
GCTCGGAGATGTGTATAAGAGACAGGGCCGTAGATGGTGCGGCATACAGTGGTGACGAAGCTGATGACATGCTTTCGGACCTGCTGGGTTACGAGATTCCCAAGCGGGGTGCGAGTCGCCCGGATCACTGGGGAATTCCGGGGCTGCTCTGGGTTGAGCAAGGCTCAGGCCAGGAAATTCAGGCCCCGGTAGAGCATGCCGGCCAACACCTGAAGGCCGCCCTTGGCGACAATCTGGGCGAAGTGACCAGCAGTACGGGTGATGAACTGATCAACAGAGTCACGGCAGAGCGAGCCAAACTGTTGACCGCAACCGGCAAAGCCACAGGCGATTACGACAAAGCCATCAAGGAAGTGGATGCACTGCAGATTGAGTTTGACGCCTTGCAGGAGCGAATCCAGCAATACCGTCAGCAGGTAGACCGCCTGGGGCAGCTGAGAGAGGAGCAGTCCCAGGCTGAAAAGGAGCGCCTTTGGGAGAGCTACCGTCAGCAAGCCAAAGAAGCAGAAGCCAGGTTGAATGAGGTCGCTTCCTGGCAGAAAGAGCAGGATCGGGACCAGCAGGCGTTTAAAGACGGCCAAACCAGTATTCAGGCCACCCTCGATTTGCTGGCCGGGTTCCAGAGCCAGCAGCAGGATCTGGAGCGGCGGCAGCAAGAGAAGGAAGTCGCAGAGCAACAGCAAGCGAACCTTGAGGAACGCAAGCCCGCCAGTGAAGCGGCTCTCGAAGAGGCAAAGCGGGCCCACGAGGCCGCTCGCAAGGCCTTAAAGCTGGCCCAGCAGCACCAGCAACGGGCGGATCTGGTCCGCGAGCTGGAAGGCATTGAGGGCGAACTGGTTAATGACAAGAGCAAACTCGAAAGGACAAAAGCGCTGCATGCTTCGCTTTTGGAAAACCGTCAAAAGCAGCAATCCAGTCAGATTGACCCGCAAACCGTTCAGCGTCTAAAGGAAGTCGTCGCTGAACTGGACCGTCTGGCCATTCAGCAGGATGCCGTGGCAACCCGGCTGGAATTCGACCTGACCGATGACCACAGCGTCACTCTGGACGGGAAGAGCCAGGCAGGGAAGAGCGAGCATTTGCTGATCGAGCCCGGTGAAGTGGCCATTAAAGGGATCGGCACCCTGCGCGTGCTGCCGGGCGGTGAGGATGTGGCCGAGATCGCCAGAGCCAAGCAGAGCCTGACGGATGAGCAGGAGAGTCTGCTGTCTCGCTTGCAAGTTGCCTCCCTCGCTGAGGCCGAAGAGCGACTCAAGCAGCTGCTGACACTGGAACAAGCTATCCAGCAAGATGAATCTCTTCTCAAGGAGCTGGCGCCGGAAGGGCTGGAATCACTCTCTGATCGGCTGCAGCTGAAGCAGGCGCGTAAAGATGCGCTCGTCCCTCAAATTCAGGCCTTGCCTGAACAAGACGAGAGTAGCCTGTCACCCTCCCGGGCCGAGGCTCAGCTGGAATCAGCCAAAGAGGTGCTTGAGGAGGCAGAAGAAGCCCATCAAACACTGAAGAGTGACCTGCTGCTGGCGGAGCAGGCCCAAAATCGTGCCCGGCAAGAATGGGATCGACTCAGCAATGACCTGCAGGTCGCAGATCGCAAACAGCGCGAAAAGCAGGCGGGCGAACAGCTGACGGAACTGCGAACGAAAGAGCGCCACCTGAGCGACCAGATTGAAAAGCGGGAAGCGCAGATCAATGAGGCCAACCCGGAAGCGCTTGAGCAGGACGTGAGGCGTCTCACTCAAAGTGCAGATGCTGCAGAAAAGCAGGAAGATGAACGTCAGCGAGAGCTAATTCAGATTCAGGCTCGCCTTGAATCCGCCGGCGCAGAAGGCATGGAAGAGCAAAGCGCAGAATTGGAAACCGTCCTGGACCGGGCTGCCCGCCGCAAACGCGAGCTGGAACGCCGCGCCAATGCCCTGGACCTGCTGCTTGCCAGCCTGACTGCGCACCGCCTGGAGCTCACGCGCCAACTCCAGGCCCCATTGCAGAAACACCTGAACCACTACCTGCAACTCTTGTTCCCGGAGGCTTCCCTGAATGTGGATGAAAACCTAATCCCGGAAGTGTTGGTTCGCCAGGGTCACGGTGACGAGGAGCGAGGGCAGTTTAATGAGCTAAGCTTCGGCGCACGGGAGCAGATGGCCCTGATCAGCCGATTGGCCTATGCCGATCTCCTGCAGGAAGCCAACAAGCCAACCCTGATAATCCTGGATGATGCCCTGGTCCACAGCGATGCCCAGCGCCTCATAGCCATGAAGCGCGTGCTCTACGACGCCGCCCAGCGCCACCAGATCCTGCTGTTTACCTGCCACCCGGATAACTGGCGGGATCTGGGGGTGGCGGCGAGGGATGTTGAGGGACTTCGGTTGTGATGCCCATTGGGGTACACGATTCCCCAATTTTCCCCTATTCTCACCTCTTCAGTATGGAGAAGTGAAAGCATGGCCGATGAAATATTGACCTTGAAGGAGGTTGCCAGCTACCTGAAGGTGGCAGAGAAAACGGCTTATCGGTTGGCAGCAGAGGGTAAGTTGCCTGGTTTCAAAGTTGGAGGGAGCTGGCGGTTCAGGCAGGAAGATATTGTCCACTGGATCGAGGCGCAGAAGGTCGATAGGCAATAGTAGACGCGACACAACGCGTTTCTCGTTGTAAGACAGCATTGAATCTCTGGAGCACCCGGAGTCTGATGCCAGGACAAGCAGAATACAGGACAGATAATAAAATGACGGACGCTTTCTTTGAGAAGCCGATTCTCAACTCTCCCTATGATTATCCCGGACGACACTGGGAGCTGGATAAATCTGGTCAGCCAACCCAGCAAATAATTGAAAAGCGCCGTAGGGCGGAATTTATTACCCCTATTCCAAAGCCCAAAAAACGTAAGGGGTCGGGCGAGCAGGCTGCCATGGCTTTTGACGAAGGCCTGGGCCTGTCATCAGAAGAGCAGCAATATGATCACACGGCAGTGATTAACGCTGTCCGTGTAGAAGTCGATAAGTGGCGGCGTATCCCTAACCCCGCCGATTGGCGGGTAACTCCTGAAACCGCTCGCCTTCTCCAGCACTGGAGGCATCATGATTTTTCCGGTATTCGGCCTTTCTTTTGTCAGGTCGAAGCTGTCGAAACGGCTATCTGGCTAACTGAAGTCGCTCCCCAAATAGGCAAAGCTGGCCAGAGGTTTCTTGAGCATTTGGAAAACGCCAACAGGGAGGCCAATCCCGAATTGATGCGTTTGGCGCTTAAACTTGCTACAGGGGCTGGTAAAACCACAGTAATGGCCATGCTTATCGCCTGGCAAACAGTAAATGCTGTACGTAAACCTAATAGTAAAAAGTTTACTCGTGGCTTTCTGTTGGTGGCGCCAGGTATCACTATTCGAGATCGTCTACGAGTACTACTTCCCAACGATCCAGAGAGTTACTACAAAAGCCGTGAGCTTGTGCCCACTGACATGATGGAGGATTTGGGAAAAGCCAAGATAGTGATTACCAACTACCATGCCTTTAAGTTACGCGAGCGCATGGAACTTTCCAAAGGTGGCCGTCTGTTGCTGCAGGGAAGAGGTGGGGAAGAGCTCGATACTTTGGAAACCGAAGGGCAGATGCTGCAGCGGGTGATGCCGGAGTTGATGGGGCTGAAAAACATCCTCGTAATCAATGACGAAGCCCACCACTGCTATCGAGAGAAGCCCGACAGCAACGATGAGGATCCATTAAAGGGAGACGAAAAAAAAGAAGCTGAAAAGAACAAAGAAGCAGCGCGTTTATGGATAAGTGGTATTGAGGCAATTAACCGTAAACTGGGTGTTAGCCGGGTTTTTGATCTTTCTGCAACACCGTTTTTTCTTAGCGGATCTGGTTATGTCGAGGGGACGTTGTTTCCCTGGACTATGAGCGATTTCTCGCTGATGGACGCCATCGAATGTGGCATCGTCAAGCTCCCTCGTGTTCCGGTGGCCGAGAATATCCCCGGCAATGAAATGCCAATGTTTCGGAATCTTTGGGAGCACATTGGTAAAAAAATGCCCAAGAAAGGGCGAGGTAAAGGGGCTGTACTGGATCCTCTCAGTATCCCTGTCGAGCTGCAAACCGCTTTGCAGGCCCTCTACGGCCACTACGAAAAAACGTATGAACTTTGGAAGCAGGCTGGTATCAAGGTTCCTCCGTGCTTCATTGTGGTTTGTAACAATACCGCTACGTCAAAGCTGGTATACGATTACATTTCAGGGTTTGTCCGTGAAAATGAAGATGGCTCATCCAATGTTGTAAATGGTCGCCTGGAGTTATTCCGTAACTATGATGAGCATGACACCCCTCTCGCTCGACCTAATACACTGCTAATCGATAGTGAGCAGCTTGAGTCAGGCGATGCCTTGGACAAAAACTTTCGGAATCTGGCCAGCGATGAAATTGAACGCTTCAAGCGTGAAGCCCTAGAACGCGGTGGCGATCTGGCCAATCAGATTCGTTCCGGCAAAGACATTGATGATGCGACCTTGCTGCGCGAGGTGATGAATACCGTAGGCAAGCAAGGGCAATTGGGTGAATCCGTCCGTTGTGTGGTCTCGGTTTCAATGCTTACTGAAGGGTGGGACGCGAATACCGTCACGCACGTGCTGGGGGTACGTGCTTTTGGCACCCAGTTGTTGTGTGAGCAAGTGATCGGCCGTGCACTGAGGCGCCAGTCCTACGACCTAAACGAAGAGGGTTTCTTTGGTGTGGAGTATGCCGATGTGCTCGGCATTCCATTTGATTTCACTGCCAAGCCAGTGATCGCTCCTCCACAGCCGCCACGAGAAACCATACAGGTGAAAGCAGTATTGCCGGAGCGCGAGGGCTTGGAGATCGAGTTTCCTCGTGTCGCGGGATATCGGGTTGAACTGCCTGAAGATCGCTTGATGGCCCAGTTTAATAATGACTCGGTATTTGAACTCACTCCAGCGATTGTTGGGCCATCAATTACAAAGAACTCTGGAATTATTGGTGAAGCGGTGGATTTGAGCCTGGAGCATATCCGCGACATGCGCCCATCTACCTTGCTGTTTCATCTGACTCAGCGGCTTCTTTACACCAAATGGCGTGACCCTGGGGAGGAGCCCAAGCTGCACCTTTTCGGTCAACTTAAGCGCATAACCAAGCAGTGGCTGGATTCTTGCCTTGTGTGTAAGGGGGATACCTACCCAGGTTTGCTCATGTACCAGGCGTTAGCTGATATAGCCTGCGACCGCATTACTGCTGCCATTACTAGAGCAGAACACGGTAAGCGACCAATCAAGGCCGTGCTGGACCCCTATAATCCCACAGGCACTACCGCCAATGTTAACTTCACAACCTCAAAAACGGAGCGTTATGAAACCGACGGCCGTCGTTGCCAGCTGAACTGGGTGATTCTCGATAGTGATTGGGAAGCTGAATTTTGTCGTGTGGCGGAAGCTCATCCGAAAGTCATGTCTTATGTGAAAAACCATAACTTAGGGCTAGAGGTGCCTTATCGCTACGCCTCTGAAAATCGAAAATATAGACCAGATTTCATCGTTCAGGTCGATGATGGCCGTGGTGTGAAAGACCCTTTAAATTTGGTTGTAGAGATTAAAGGCTATCGTGGTGAAGATGCCAAAGAGAAGAAGTCAACAATGGATGCCTATTGGGTTCCTGGTATTAACAACCTTGATGTCTATGGCCGCTGGGATTTTGCTGAATTCACAGACGTTTTCCAGATGCAGGATGACTTCGCTGACAAGGTCGAAGCTGAATTTAATAAGATGATTACTGCCGCTTCGGCAGCATCAAGTGAGCAGGATAAATAACATGGCGAGAAAACCTAAAGCTTCTAAGAGCATTGAAGCAATCATTCATGATGATGCAACGAGAAAAAATATTCCCACTGCTGAATACCAGTCGGTAATGAAAAAGGATGATCAGGCGCCTGTTAAGGTTAGCTACTCGCGTGCTAGCGAAGGGCTTGAGGAGGAAAAGTATAGCCGTAACCGGGATTTGGACCCCCAACTCGTCTGGCGCGGTAAGGACCAACAGGACTGGTCGGACCTGGTGGTCAACGCGCCGCCTCTCTATATCCAGGAAAAGGTTCACCCCAAGGTGCTGATCGACGATCTGCGTCGCCGCACCGAAGCCGCTGAAAAAGAGGAAGAGGCCGAGCAAGCCGGTGCCGTGGCAGACCTTTTCGCCGACTTTAATGGCCTGCCAGATGAGGGCGCAAAAACCGAATTCTACCAGCACGATGCGCACTGGACCAACCGCATGATACTCGGCGACAGCCTGCAGGTGATGGCCTCACTGGCAGAACGCGAAGGCCTGCGGGGCAAGGTGCAGTGCATATATTTTGATCCGCCTTATGGAATTAAATTTAACTCCAATTTTCAGTGGTCGACGACTAGTCGAACTGTAGAAGATGGAAAGGCTGAGCACATCACCCGTGAGCCGGAGCAGGTGAAAGCGTTTCGGGATACCTGGAAAGATGGCATCAATTCATATCTTACCTATTTGCGCGACAGGCTCACTGTAGCGAGGGATTTGCTGGCTGACTCAGGTTCGATTTTTCTTCAGATTGGTGATGCAAATGTACATAAGCTGAGAATGCTGCTTGATGAAGTGTTTGGGGAAAGCGGGTTCGTATCGCAAATATCTGTTCGAAAAACTGCTACCCCCAGCTTGATGTTGGATGACAATCACTTTTTTGTTCTGTGGTATAGCAAAAATAAAGTTCAGACAAAATTCAGAAAGCCTCTGCGGCCAAAGCCCCTCTTTGAATGGGTGACAGAGACTCGCGGAGGCTCTTGGGGCGTAACCATAGATGAATTTTCCAGAGCATTAACGCCAACCGAACGAAATGATCCTGCTAAGATCCCTCTAAGAGGTAGAGTCTATGCTTTATCTAAAACTAACTCAGCAGGTGGGGCTAAAGAAGAGCAACTGATCGAGTTTGAGGGAAAGAAATTCTCTCCAGGGAAAAGTGCTCACTGGAAGACAGCAGAGCAGGGCATGTACCGGTTAAACAAAGCGGGACGGCTAGAGGCTCGGGGAGGTCCCCCCTGGTTTAGGAAGTATCATGACGATAGTCCATTCAAAAGAATGACAAACGTATGGGAAGATACTTCTGGTAAATCAACAAATAGAATTTACGTTGTTCAAACAGAAGAACAGATTATTCAACGTTGCTTACTTATGGCCACCGATCCGGGCGATTTAGTTCTTGATCCTACTTGCGGTTCCGGAACTACTGCCACGGTTGCCGAACAATGGGGTCGCCGCTGGATTACTATTGATACATCTCGTGTCTCTCTGGCCTTGGCTCGCGCTCGTATTATGGGTGCTCGCTACCCGTATTATCTATTGGCCGATAGTAAGGAGGGTCAGCTAAAGGAATCCGAAATTACCCGAACAGCGCCTTCCAGCCACCCAACTCACGGTTATATCGGGCACGGCTTCGTTTATGAACGTGTACCCCACATCACCCTGAAATCCATCGCTAACAACACCGAGATTGACGTGATTTGGGACAAGTTTCAGGAAACACTGGAGCCTTTGCGCGACAAGTTGAATCAAGACCTGAGCCAGAAGTGGGAAGAGTGGGAGATTCCTCGTGAGGCGGATGAAGATTGGCCAGAGTCCGCCAAGAATTTCCACGCCGACTGGTGGAGAGCTCGGATCTCCCGCCAGCAGGAAATCGATGCTTCCATCGCCGCCAAGGCCGACCACGAATTCCTTTACGACAAGCCCTACGAGGACAAAAAGAAAGTCCGAGTTGCGGGGCCCTTTACCGTCGAGAGCCTCTCACCACACCGCGTATTGGGCGTAGATGAGAATGATGAGCTGATCGACCCCAATGCTGTCGACGAGAACGACGGTGGCTACTCTGATGGCCGCGATTTCGTTCAGATGATTCTTGAAAACCTTAAAACATCCGGGGTGCAGCAGGCCCACAAAGACGACAAAATCGACTTTACCGCTCTCAGCCCTTGGCCTGGTGAACTGGTGTGCGCAGAAGGCAGGTACTTTGATGGTGGAGAGGAGGGCGGCGCTGAGAAGCGCGCAGCCATCTTCATCGGTCCGGAATTTGGCACCGTCTCCCGCCCGGACCTGGTTCAGGCAGCCCGCGAAGCCGCCGACGCCGACTTCGATGTCCTGATTGCCTGTGCTTTCAACTACGAAGCCCACACCACAGAATTCGAAAAACTTGGTCGCATTCCTGTGCTCAAAGCCCGCATGAACGCTGATCTGCATATGGGGGATGACCTCAAGAACACTGGCAAAGGCAACCTTTTCGTTATCTTCGGTGAGCCGGACATTGATATCCTGGATGCTGAAGACGATCAGATCGAGGTCAAAGTCAACGGCGTCGACATATTCAAACCGCAAACTGGCGAAGTCATCAGCGACTCCGCTGACGGTATTGCCTGCTGGTTTATCGATACCGACTACAATGAGGAGTCTTTTTTCGTTCGCCAGGCCTATTTCCTAGGGGCTAATGATCCCTACAAATCTCTTAAGACAACCCTCAAAGCCGAAATTAATGCTGAGGCTTGGGAGACACTTAACAGTGATATTTCCAGGCCCTTTAAAAAGCCCCATTCCGGGCGGATTGCCGTGAAAGTGATTAATCACTTGGGGGATGAGGTAATGAAGGTGTTTAGAGTATGATGGCTGTATTCACCGCTAGGAGAAACCACCATGGCCAGTGCTGAGCAACTCAAAGCGCTGTTGAAGTCGCACCTGGACGGTGATGACGAGCGTTTTTATTCGGTGGCCATGCAGCTCGCAGCCCATGAGGCCAAGGTCGGCCATGGCAAGCTGGCGAAAGAGTTACGGACTCTTGTCGATCAGGCCAAGCTGCGAAGGGGGGCTGAGTCGGGCATAGACAAACCGGTGCCTATCGGCCGTCCTCGTGGCGAGCTGGCTAATCTGTTATCGGTTAGCTACCCGAAATCCCGTTTGGGCGATATGATCTTAAGTAATGAGCTTGATCAGCAGCTTAGCCGTATCATCCGTGAGCAGCGCCATGCAGCTAATATTCTCGCCCATGGCCTGCAGCCCCGGCGAAAACTGTTGCTCATGGGGCCGCCTGGTACGGGTAAAACCATGACAGCATCGGTTTTGGCGGGGGAGCTGGGTTTGCCGCTGTTCCAGGTTCGCCTTGATGGTTTGATGACCAAATTTATGGGGGAGACGGCGGCGAAGCTGCGGCAAATATTTGAATCCACCGAGCAAGCCCGCGGCGTTTACTTTTTTGATGAATTTGACTCAATCGGCTCTCAGAGAGGTTTGGCGAATGACGTTGGTGAGATCCGACGCATTTTAAATAGCTTTCTGCAAATGATTGAGCAGGATGCATCCCATAGCCTAATCGTTGGGGCCACTAATCATCCTGATATTCTCGATAACGCCTTGTTTCGTCGTTTTGATGATCTTCTTCATTACGAATTGCCCGACGAGGAACATATTGCGAGTGTGTTGAAAGCTCGTCTCGGCCGTATGGCGACCAAGGGGGTGTCTTGGAAGCGTTTGGCGAGCAAAGCAATGGGGTTAAGTTATGCCGAGATCACCCGCGCCTCAGATGAGGCGATGAAATCTGCCTTGATTGAAGATAGGACGACTATCGCTGAAAAGGATATCGGCTACGCGTTGCAAGAGCGGCATAGCCAGGTGGAACGCCTTCGAATAAAAAAGTAGTCATAATAAGGATGTTAGATGGCAGAGAGCGGCGGGGATCGCAAGCGACATTTTCTTCTTCAGAATAATGGCATAACAGAGCCTTTTTCCTCTCCGCCACGCGGTGGTGGAGGGGGGGATCTGCCTGTGCAAGACAGGCAGACGCATGGCGCTGCATTGTTAAACCAGGTTAGACAGTTAGCTCCCCAAGTCGAAGCGGCAAAAATTGAGCAGCAGAAAGTCGGATTGGAGGAAGGGTTCGGTCTACAGATCGAGTTTGGGAGTTTTCCTGATATCGAGCTGGCTTTTGAGTCCCTTGCTCGGGAGCGCTCAGGCATCGAATTGCGCAATGTGCGCCATGACGATGAGAGCGCTCGTACCTATGCGACTGTCTTTGTTCCTGAAGGTAAGCTAGCGCGCTTTGAGAACCTAATTGCCGATTACCTGGATGAATCCAAAGACAAAAAGAGTGGTCCCAAGAATAGCAAGCTGCTTAACGCTATTTCGGAAATTCGCATGGCGAGCCTTGAGGCCTTGTGGACTGATGATCCTAGTTCTTTGCCGCATTCAGATGATGAAAATATCTGGTGGGAAGTGTGGCTTCCTGTGCGAGGCGATCGGGCAGGGGTGTTACAGCAGTTCCGCCAGATTGCTGGGGAGCTGGGGTTCCGGATTCCAGCTGGTGAGTTGCAATTCCCTGAGCGCACGGTGCTTGTGGCCTATGGCTCCGTTGGGCAGATGAAACAATCAGTTATGGCGCTGAATAGTATCGCTGAGCTTCGCCGCGCTAAGGAAACTGCCGATTTCTTTGATTCTTTGCCTCCGGGTGAGCAGCCAGCCTGGCTAGATGAAATGCTCAGCAGGCTGACACTACCAAACGTAGGTGATGACGTACCACATGTCTGCTTGTTCGATACTGGTGTGAATCACGGGCATCCATTGCTTGAAATGGCACTTGATAATGCTGATCTCCATAGTGTGGAACCAGCTTGGGGGTTAGATGATGGCGATGGACATGGTACGGGTATGGCTGGGCTGGCCCTGATCGGTGACTTGACTGTACAGCTAGCCTCTGCGAATCCGATACATGTGGGGCATAGACTAGAGTCAGTCAAACTGATCCCCGAAAATGGCGCAAACGGGGCCGACCCTAAACATCATGGGTACATGACTTTAGAGGCTGTCGCGCGCCCAGAAATTGTCGAGCCTCGACGTTCACGAGTTTTCAGCATGGCTGTGACGGCACGGGATAATCGTGATCGTGGCCGTCCTTCTGCATGGTCAGCCACGATTGATCGATTGGCATCTGATGCGGAAGGTCAAGGTGAGACGCCGCGATTATTTGTGCTCTCGGCAGGTAATGTCACTGACCCTAATGCATGGGCTGAGTATCCCGACAGTAACAGCACGGATGGCATACATGATCCCGCTCAAGCCTGGAATGCGCTTACCGTTGGTGCGGCTACTGAGTTAGTGAACATTACTGAGCCTGATGCCCAGGATTACCAGCCGATTGCGCCTCACGGAGGGCTGAGTCCCTTCAGTACGACTTCGCAGACCTGGCAAGCACACTGGCCGCTGAAACCGGATGTGGTGTTTGAGGGAGGAAATGCGGCCACAAATGCTCTGGGCGCCTCGTGGATGCCGAGCCTCAGCTTGCTGACAACAAATTTTAAGCCTGCAGATTGCTTGTTTACTACGACTAATGCGACGAGTGCAGCCTGTGCCCTGGCGGCGAAGATGGCTGCGCAACTAATGGCCGAATACCCAACCCTATGGCCTGAGACCATTCGAGCATTGATTGTGCATTCTGCAGAATGGACACCTGCAATGCGGCAAGCATTCTTGTCTCCTGCAGGTCAGCCAACGAAAGCCCAAATGGGTAATTTGGTCCGCCACTGCGGTTTCGGAATGCCCAGCCTAAATCGTGCGCTTTGGAGCGTTACAAATTCCCTGACAATGGTTTGCGAAAGCACATTGCACCCTTTTGCTCGTGAAAAGGGAAAGGAGCCGAAGTTGAGGGATATGAATCTACATCGTTTCCCTTGGCCTTTGGAGGAGCTGCAAGCGCTGGGGGAAACACCTGTTGAAATGCGGGTCACGCTGTCTTACTTCATTGAGCCAAACCCCTCTGCTCGGGGGGTAACGTCTCGTTACCGTTACGAATCGCACGGGTTACGGTTTGAGGTGAAGCGAGCTCTTGAGTCTGAGTCCGATTTTCGTGCTCGTATTAATGCTGCGGCCAGGGATGAAGAAGAGCAGACTCGAACAGGGGGGAATGATCCTGGCTGGGTAATTGGGAAACAGGTGCGACATAAAGGCTCGCTACATTCTGATATATGGCAGGGCACAGCGGCAGATCTGGCCAGCCGGGGTGTTATGGCAATTTATCCTGCATTGGGATGGTGGAAGACTCGGCCGGCGCAAGAGCGGTACAACGATCCTGTACGTTATGCATTGGTCGTTTCCATTAGCGCTCCCGAAGTCGATGTTGATCTCTATACAGCAGTGGCCAATCAAGTTGTTGTACCGATTGAGGTGACGAGCTAATGAACTTTCGTATCGCCGATACGTTTACGAACAGTCTGGCTAGGCTGACAGGCGAAGAGCAAAAGCAGGTAAAAACTACAGCTTTTGATTTGCAAATGAATCCGGCCAGTCCAGGTATGAGCTTTCATAAGCTGGATAGGGCTAAAGATCCCAATTTTTGGTCGGTACGAGTGAGTCGTGATATCCGCCTGATTGTGCATAAAACGGCTAATAGCCTGCTTTTGTGTTATGTCGATCATCATGACAAGGCATATCAATGGGCTGAGCGCCGTAAGTTGCAAACACATCCCAAAACAGGTGCAGCGCAGCTGGTCGAGATCCGTGAAACCGTACACGATGTCGTGATTCCAAACTATGTTCAACAGGATGCTGGAACTGTAGATAAGCAGCCAGTATTTGCTGGAGTTGAGGACAGTACATTACTTTCCTACGGTGTCCCTGAAGACTGGCTAGATGATGTGCGCTCCGCTGATGAGGATGGTCTTCTGCAGATTGCAGATCATTTGCCTGGTGAAGCTTCAGAAGCCTTACTGGAATTAGCGACAGGCGGAAAACCGGTGCTTCCGGTCATTGCTGCTGAAGGCGGTGATCCCTTTGAGCATCCTGATGCTCAGCGTCGCTTCCGCGTTATGACTGATGCGGATGAGTTGGCGAGAGCATTAGAGTTCCCGTGGGATAAATGGACAGTTTTTCTGCATCCAGCACAGAGACAAATTGCTGAGAGGGAGTATAACGGTCCGGCCCGGGTGTCGGGCTCTGCAGGCACGGGGAAAACTATTGTTGCCTTGCATCGGGCAGTTAATCTGGCGAAGCAGAATCCTGATTATCGAGTACTGTTGACAACATTCTCCGATACACTGGCTAATGCATTGCAAAATAAATTACGCTGCTTGGTTAGCAATGAACCTCGGCTGGGAGAAAGGCTGGAAGTTGCTGCTCTTGATGCTGTCGGGGAGCGTTTGTATGGCTCTCATTTCGGTTCTGCAAGAATTGCTGATAGAAAAGAAATTAAAGGCTTGCTTGTTGAGCATAGTGCAGGCATTGAGGGGTTGAAGTTTGGTCAGCGTTTCTTGCTGGGTGAATGGGAGGAAGTCGTTGATGCTTGGCAAGTTGATTCTCTTGAAGAATATCTGAAAATTAAGCGTCTTGGCCGTAGAACCCGCCTTCCTGAGGCGCAACGTAAGCTTTTGTGGCAGGTTTTCGCTGGCGTAAAAAAACACCTTAATAAGCATGGTTTTATCACTCGGTCGCAGCTCTTTAGTGAGCTCGCTAATAAGGTTTCTTCCCGTGCTCACCCGCCATACGATGTGGCTGTAGTTGATGAAGCTCAGGATATTAGTGTGGCCCAGCTACGATTTCTAGCTGCTCTTGGTGCTGACCGCCAAAATAGTTTGTTTTTCGCGGGTGATCTGGGGCAGCGTATTTTTCAGGCGCCATTTTCCTGGAAATCGCTGGGTGTGGATATTCGAGGGCGATCTCATACACTAAGAATTAATTACCGAACATCCCATCAGATTAGAAAACAAGCAGATCAGCTTCTTGCTCCAGAAGTGACTGACATTGATGGAAATGTTGATGATAGAAGGGGTACGGTGTCAGTGTTCAACGGGCCAGACCCAGATGTTCGTGTGTTCAATTCCGAAGACGAAGAAATCAGTTTTGTGGGTCAGTGGTTAGGATCCTTGGCTGAAGATGATGTAAGTGCTCACGAGATAGGGGTGTTTGTTCGTTCCGAATTAGAGCTTCATCGTGCAAGGCGAGCCGTAGAATCGGCCGGCCTCCCTTATAAGGTTCTGGACGAAAAGATGGAGACGGTTACGGGGAAAGTAACAGTTAGCACTATGCACCTAGCTAAAGGGTTAGAGTTTAGAGCTGTCGTTGTTATGGCCTGTGATGACGAAGTGATTCCTTCCCAGCAACGTATCGAATCGATTACTGACAATGCAGATCTAGAAGAGGTATACGAGACCGAGAGGCATTTGCTTTATGTCGCGTGTACAAGGGCTAGGGATCACTTGCTGGTATCCAGTGCATCTTCAGCTTCAGAATTCTTAGATGATTTGAGGCAGTAAAGAAGGTTTATTATTTTAGGTGATCGGTTTGAGTATTGGCTGGACTGAGATATTTCTTTCGAAAAATAAAGGGTTTTATATAAAATGAACGCAGTACTCAGGGGAGAGTGCTGCGCAGTACCGATTAATCAAACATTCAGGTCCACTTACCTGCGTTATCGACCACAGTTACTTCGATTATGTTGCAGCGTTTTCCAGTCACGCGTTTATTTTTCTTGCCAAACTCCGCGCTAAAGGGAATCGGACGACTCTTGAGCTCGATGAGGAGAGCCAGGTTTTGGCAATTGCTGAGTTTGTAGAAGTGTTGGGTTGACGAGTTTTTCTATCTGGATGGTAAGGAAACCTTTTTCAGGGCTCCTTGACCGGTCTTTTTATGAAGTGCGGCAATGCCGTAGGAGCGGGAGTAGTAAATGGAGGTCAAGCTTTGGGACGGAGGTCTCCTCATTCACGAATTGAATGCCATCAGCAAAATGGAGGCGGCATTTGATGAGAAGAGTGCACCACCGTCGATGGCCGAGCGAAAATCAAAACAAAACCAAACTGCCATGGCACAACAGCTCAGCAGTTTGGTAGGAAGCAAGCCTCAGCCCGGGATTTGGCCCTGGAAGGGCTACGCGGGGTTTAGGTTTTCAGACTCCAAAGGCAAGGACGGTGAGTTTGATCTGGTTATTATTACTCACAAGAACATCCTCGTTGTCGAGCTGAAACAATGGCACGGAACCATAACAAGCTTGGGCGACCGCTGGCTTCAGAATGGAAATGATAGGGGCCGCTCTCCCGTCAGCACAACAAGAAACAAGTTCTTTCTCCTGAAAAACAAAATTGATCGAATTCGCCATCAACTGCCCGGGAAAAAGGTGCCGCGAATCGAATACCGGGTTGTTATGTCCGGTAACTGCGATTTCTCCGGAATTTCAGATAACGAAAAAGACTTTGTTCTATCACTGGATGATTTCCTGAAACTCGCGGATGAGAAACGATTCAACAAAACGTTTCGTCCTCATCCTGATCAACAGGGCCTTAATAATTACCTTGGCGTATTTGATCAGCTCTTTGATGAATCCAATGTTCAAGAGTGTGACCTTGTGGTGGATGGCTATCGGGCTAAGGAGAAAATCTTCTCCCATCCAGCGGGTGCGTACACCGAGTACGAGGCAGTGAATGACCAGAACAAGTCCGATCGAGGACTGCTTCGCCTTTGGGATTTTAACAAGCTCTCCGGCAACCAACCTAAAACACCTCAAGGTCGATACAGAATAATCTCTAGAGAACAGGAGGTTCTGACTCAGATTCGTCTAATCGAACCCGAACTGTATAAGAACTGTCTCCGCCCGATGTCTAATCCTTCGCAGGATGATATGACCCGCCAATTTTGCGAGAGGTTCGAGCTACCAACCGGCCACTTGCGTTTCAATGCTTTTATCAACAGCCATGTAGTTGGCTACTCAATCCAGGAGCGGCTGAACGTAGGCAAGGTTCTCGTCTCTCAGTTTGCGAGGATGCATGGCGCGAAGGTCGCCCACAGGGACGTAGGCGATCACAGTGTTTGGTTGTCCCCGTCGAACGCAATAACACTTTCGAACTTTGTCGCAGCCTATTACCAGCCGGCCGGCACAGTGGGGGAGCAGCGGAAGGAATTGAGCATTGGGGCTATCGAGTTACCTGAGGATAGCGGCTCCGACATTGAATTAGCTACTCCTTATACCCGTGATGTGTTTGCTCTCGGGATACTGCTCTGGCATTTGGTTAAAGCCCAAAACATTCCTCACAAGGCTGACAGTAGCCTATTAGAGAGGGTTGTTGGCGACGTGCAACACTGTGAAGAATGGTATGCCCCTGTAATTTTGCGAGCGATTCAGAAGATGCCGAGTGAGCGCTACGCGGATGCTGGAAGCTTACTCGGCGCTTTGAACCAAGGTCAGCCGTCTAATGCCGAAATCTTCAGGTTTGACGACAGTACGTTGGACAGGTTTCGACAGCCTGCGCTCCGTGTTGAGCGAGTGTATCCAATGGAGGAGGAATATGTTGATAATCCCCTCAAGGAGGTTTATCGCTCAGGCTCCGATGTTGTAAAGACATGGCCAGGTTTTGATCTTGGTGGGGATGACCTGGGATCCGGACCAAGGCTCCTTGCATTTCTCACGACTGTAGAGCGGCTTCAAAAGTTAAAACTGGGCTTCATTCCCAAGATTGATGAGTTCGGACTCGCAAAGCGCGATGAGCCTTTCGTGGTCTCGCAATTGATTGAGGGAGTTCACTGGTCAGAACTGACAGACTTGGACCAAGACGTGCGCTTCCAAGTGATTGAGAGGCTTTGTGATCAAATCTCGTTCCTACATGAACAAGACATCGCTCATGGTGATTTGCACCCAGATAACGTGAAAGTCGTGCTGCCTGCAGAGCCTGAAGATTCAGCGTTTATTTATCTTTTCGACTTCCCAGACCTGGCAATCGATTCGGACGAGACAAAAAACTCTCGGTATAGCCCGGCTTGGGAACATGCGTCTCCGTATGAGCGTGACAACTTCGCTGTCATGCGTATGTCCGCAGAATTGCTTGGTATGGAGTGGGATGTCGGCAGTGAAGACGACCTTCAAAGCCTTCGGGATCTGATCAATCTGGAGCAAGAGAGCCAGGCAGGATTTATTTCTCTTGATCGATTTATCGACGCGATCCAAAGGGAAAGAGAGCCCAAGGTTCAGCGGACCATAATTTCTATTAAAACATCAAGGGTAAGCGAGCCGCTAACGATACTGCCAGATAATGGGGAGTTGTTGGTGACCGTAGAGCCTGACCGTAAGCGGTCACGGATGCTGACGGTAAAATTCAGCGGCATTGGAGGAAATTTTCTCTGCACCTACGATCCTTCAGAGCGGAAATTTGGACGCGTGTTGTTCTTGAACAAGCAGGACGAGATTTGGGGGCGGGATAGAAATAGTGCCCAGTACAGAATTGATTGTGCGTTAGAACTCACTCAGAACGGTCACGATGACTGCTCGGGGCTCAACCAATTTTTTGCTGGTAATGGGGATTTCCTCGCGTTAGTGGACGACGTACAGCAGTCGTCCATTGAAAATCAAACTCGTGAGGAACATGGCGCCGCCACACAGCCTGGTGTTAAAACAACGGAAACTGAGAAACAGGACTTCTCCCAGGGACATGAGGAGGAGCCGCGCGAAGCCTCGCACAAGGTTCGAAAGCGTGATATCCCAGTTAATCGTTTATGGAAAACCATCATCGATACGGAGACTGAAGGACTGCCGTCCATAGAGGTTTCTGATGAGCCCTCCCCAACCAGAGATCACTCATCCATACGTATTCCTTACTCATCAGAGGGAGCTGTTCTCGAAAGCTTTGATAAGGATGATGAGGTTCGGCTGGTTCGAAAAAATGACGACAAGACCTCCTATCTTGGCTACGTCGATGTTCGTAAGAGCTCGGGGAAAGAAATTGTTGTTGAGAATAAGGCCAAGACTCGATCCGTAAAGCCGGACGAAACGCTTTATCTGATGAGTACCCAGAATAAAACGTCACTCGATCGGAGGAAAAGAGCTGTTACACGCGTGCTCGATCAGCTATCGGTCATTCCCGATCTCACCGCTTATTTTGAGGAAAACTCCGACAGGGAGCCCGTAAAACTCTCGGAGGAACCGTCAGACAAAGATTTCGAGCTATACCAGCGAGAGGACCGAGAAACGGGCAAAGTGATTGGTCTCAACACAGCTCAGAAAGAAGCTTTCAAGAAACTGATCACTTATGGCCCTGTGGGTCTTCTGCAAGGTCCCCCAGGGACTGGGAAGACAGAGTTCATTGCAGCGTTTTGCCACTACCTGGTCAGCCGGGAAAATGTGAGCAATATTTTGTTGGTTTCTCAATCTCACGAGGCGGTAAACACCGCGGTAGAGCGAATAAGGTCTCATTGCCGGAAGCTTGATACTGATCTGGACGTTGTCCGTTTCAGCAACAGTGATCAAGCGGTTTCCGATGGCCTGAAAGATGTTTATTCCAGCGCGTTGGTGAATCAGAGGAAAGCCCTATTTGAGGCAGAACAGACTCATCGATTGACCTCATTAGCCAGATCCCTTCAGGTAAATCCGGATTTTATTGAGAAGTTGCTGATCGTTGAGAAGCGCATCCGGCATCCTATCAATGAGATTGAAAGGCTGGATAAAGATCTGGAGTCGACGGAATTAGATTCCAAGATGCAGAGGGATATGAAGAGCGAGCGCGAGGCCTACCGTTCTATCCTTTCCGGGGCCTTGGAGGAGCTGTTCTCCAAACCCCTTCCCGAGGAAGGGGGATATCAGAAACTTCTGCTGGAGCTGCACGAATCCGTCTGCAATGAATTCGGAGCAAGGCCTCATGAGCTCAGGCGATGTCTCTCATTGATACGGGTTTCTGAAGAGATGCTGGAGCGCTTGGAGAGCAAAAGCTCCAACTATGATGAGTTTCTGGTTCGTTCTCGTACCTTGGTGTGCGGTACATGCGTCGGGATGGGGCAGAGCCATCTGGCTTTGAACAAAACACCTTTTGATTGGGTCATCATTGATGAAGCAGCGCGCTCGTCTTCCAGTGAATTGGCGGTTGCCATGCAAGTTGGGAAACGCATTCTGTTAGTAGGCGACCATCGACAGCTGCCACCCACTTATCAGGATGATCACAAGCTTGGTATTGCCCGGGAATTCGGTGTTGCACCCAAGTCTGACGAGCTGGACTTTATCATGCGTAGCGACTTCGAACGTTCCTTTGAGTCGTCTTATGGGAAACGCATTGGCGCTACCCTCACTATGCAGTATCGGATGAATAAAGCGATTGGCGGCTTGGTTTCCACTGTCTTCTATGGAGGAAGGCTAGAAACAGGTGACCGTCGCATACCCGAATGCTTTTCCCGCGCGCCTTTACCGATAAAAAGTGAGGTGACCTGGCTGGACACCGGTGTGCTCGGCGAGAAAGCGTACTCTAAGGGGAACAAGAGTAAGTTTAATGAAGCGGAAGCTGACGAAATCATCAGTCTTTTGAAGAAGATTGAGAGCGACGATGTTTTCTGTAAAGGGTTGCTCGATACGGTCTCAGATGAAAAAGAACCGACGATTGGTGTGATCTGCATGTATTCAGAGCAGAAGCGCTTCCTGAAAAGAAAGTTTGCGGCCCAGAACTGGCGTGATGATTTCAGGGAGACAGTAAAAATAGACACCGTTGATAGTTACCAGGGGAAGGAAAACCGTATCATCATTCTGTCTTTGATCAGGTCAGATCCCGAGAGAACACCGGGGTTCCTGAGGTCAGACAACCGCGTCAACGTTGCTATGTCTCGGGCAATGGAAAGGCTGGTTATTGTCGGGGACATGAGAGTCTGGAGTGGCAAGAACAGTCACTATGGCCTTGGAAAGGTAGCAGCTTACATTCGCGATCGTCAGGGTGAGGGAAGTTTCAATATTCTTCCCGCGTCCAAACAGAAAGGAGGCAAATAAATGTCCACTGGTAATATCCCTCTTTTCGAGCTTGATGTCGCCGTGCCATCTCAGCTTTATATGATTGAGTATTCTCTCGTAGAGCGGGGCAGTCTGCCTTTCGTTCCCGATTTTTTACTCAAACTGCTCCACGTGGCGGATTTCCTTCCACAGGAGGTTGCGCACTTTTTTGGGTTCTCACGCAAAGAGCTTGATCATGCGCTTACGGGCTTCTTTAGTTCCGGAGAAGTGGAGTATCGGAAAGATGGAAAACTCGGCCTTACAGCTAAAGGGCATGCTCTATTCGCTGATACCGATACCTCGCCAATGCGCGAATCGATCGCGAATTATCGGAAACCTTTTTGCTTTGACCTTTTGACCTTCAGTTACCTCGGAAACAATTCCAAGTCTGGCCGAGATAGTCGAACCTTGAGGCTGAAAGTTGACCAGGAACAAGTCGCTGAATCTCAGAGGCTTGCAAAAGAATCCTTCCAGAGGAATATTCACGACATTTACAAGAAAGGTCATCTGGTGAAAGGAGCGCCTCAAGGAGGTACGCCTGAAATTTACAAATTCAGTGACTGCAGCAAAAGAAAGGACTTTGTGGAGAAGGTTCCGGAAGTCCTGTCGCTAAATGCTGCAACTTATCAGTTCGAGTTTGAGGACCGAGATGGCCTGCCCGAATCTGAGACTTATATTCGAGCCAGGACCGAGGCGCTCAGTTCTGCCTGCGGCTCCAACAATATCAATCAAATTTCGAAAGTCGCCGATCTGCTTGAAGATGAGTTCACCCTTAGGCTGATTCAGGATGAGGGGTTGAACGCGAGCAGGTTGGCATCGCTGGCCATTGATGAACTGCAGGGTCATGGCACGGAATCTGAGAGGCGGCGCCTGTATGGTTCTTTGCAGCTGAAGCGCAATTGGCAGGATATTTTCGAAAAGCTGAAATCAGCCCTGATGTCAGAGAAGACTGAGAAAGCCGAATTTATTTGGTTGGCGCCTTCTTGCCACGAACTGTGGGGTAAATGTGAACGGCATGGACAGGCGCTTTCTGAGGTTTATGAACTGTTCTCAAAGCACAAATCTGGCATAAATGGTTTCAAGGTTTATGTGCCATTACCGGATGATCGGGACAAGCGTGCGAAGAGCATTGCCCGGCGCGAGAATGCGGAGGCCGGAAAAAGGCTCTTTGGCTTTGTTGAGTCGGAGCTTCTCTCTTCGGTCGAGATTCTGCTTTTGAAAGACAAGTTCGTTGTAGTTCTCTATCACTTCACAGACTCAAGGAGATACCCAGCGCCAGTTCCGATTGGATTTTTCTCTCAGAGCGCCCAAGACTTGGCCCGAGTTAATTCTCTGATGGCGGGAGCACTTGGGGAATACACCGAGGCTGGGGCTCCTCGGGATTTGGGACCGCTATGAGCAGTATTGGCTGGGTAGATTTTTCATCCACTGACAGGGAAAAAGTGTCGCAGGTTCTTGCGATGTTGCAGGAGTCGGGAACTTTGGATGAGTTAGGAATAGGCCAGATACGCGACGCCTTTGCTGACCTTCTGTTTCCCGGCTTCTCGACCATTCAAACGCGGGCCAAATATTTCATCACAGTGCCCCGAATTATCCGCGACTACATGGAGCTGGATGCCAGGACTCAACGCCGGACATCACTCAGGGATTACCTGGAGTCGCAGGAAAACGAGGTCGCCAAGGTTTTGGTGGAGCGTCATGGATCGGCTGAGAGTGGCATCATCGGCGCGGAAATGGTTGAAAGTGAACAGGGCTTAGCCCGAAAGCCCTCGTCTGTTTATTGGAATGGTCTCCGCCAGTTCGGGGTTGTGAATACCGCAAAATCTCTTGCTGAGTTTTCCAGGGAGATAAATCAAGCGCAATCGGCGTCCCGTGCCTCAGGACATGAGGACGATGACTCTGACGCGATATCGCATCGCTCCGTGGTACATCTGGATGTCTTTGAGTCAGGTTGGATGGAGGATCTTGCGATCCATTTATCTGAGTCCGAGGCGCGATTTCTCATTGATAAGCTGACTCATACCCCTGCCATTCGAAACAGCGTTGTCTCCCAGTTCCTGATTCATGGTTTGGCACCGGAACTGGCTGAAGATACCGCTACTTCTCTGGCGTTCCCCGAGGTTGTTGCGTGGACGAAGGGTAGAGCCGAAGTCTCTCCTCAATGTAGGCACACTCTTGAGCTGGCGAATGAGTTCAGTGATGCGATATACGGAGCGCATATCCGGTTCAATGCACTGATTGCGAGGAAATCCGGTAACGATGAGTTGGTGGCTGAGCGTGAGGAGCTTTTTTCCGAATGGCTTGAGGAAATCAGGGATCGAAATCTGTTTTCGGCTTCCAGTGTGGATGACTGGTTGCATGCTGCCACCGCTGGCGGCGCCCGGATCAATTTGAATTCACGTGAGTTTCTGCGGCAGTGGCATGAGGCTATTTTTCAGAATCAGCCTGTCAGCAGTCTGGATAGGCTGGTTGAAAGCCGCGCTAAGAGAAACAAAGGCCGTCGTTCGATTCTCTTCAAGAACCCAGGTTTAGCGCCAGAGTGGCAAGGAATGAGTGGGCTGTCCTATCGTTGGGATACAGCTCGAATCATCATGGCGGACATTGTCCAGGGTGCTGAATGCTGAACCCCAAAGCCGAAAGAGTGGATTATGGCTGGGAGCTGCGGCCTCCCGAGGGGTATGAGCTCGATTCTGCCATCGCCGCAACCTACACGCTCGACCTGGATGCTCTCCTGTCCGTCCCGGTCGCGCTATGTTTCCATGATACCTTGGAAGGCGAAATTCAGGGCGAGCGCCTGGCACTCTTGGAGGCCGTTGGTCAGCTGAATGGCCGTTTAAAGGTGTTCTATCAGGCCGGAAAAATAAAGCTACCAGGCACCTATAATCGCTTGTTTGCTTTGCTAGAGCCCTGGCTTCAGCCGGTAATGCCAGGGAATGTGGCTTATTCCTCTTTCCATCCGAAGTTTTGGCTCCTGCGATACACCGCCCCCAAACGTCCGGTTCGCTATCGCTTGATCGTGCTTTCCCGAAACCTCACATTTGATCGAAGTTGGGACCTTGCCTTGTCTTTGGACGGTGAGGTTTCTCGCGAATCAATTGACAGCGCCCACCAGGGGTGGGATGAGTTGGTGAGAGATCTACTGCTCCAGGTTCCTTCCTTTGAGCCTGGCAAGGTTATTAGAAAGGAGCTTGGCAGGATCAATTGGCATCCACCTGAGAATTTTAGAGATCCTAGAATTCTTGCGGGTGGTCCCAGGTATGGCCAGCCACTGGATATGCTGATCCCTAATGACTCAATATTGGTCGTTTCGCCATTTCTGAAGGATTCCGTAGGTGGCGTGGGAGCTTTGGATGAGTTGGCTCAAAGAGCGCCAGAGGGTAATCGCTGGTTATTCAGCCGGGGTGAAGAGCTTGATGAGATAGGGCCGGAGAAGCTTGAGGGGTGGTCCTGTTTTTCCATCAATACGGATGTCGTTGATGGTGAAGAACGTCTGGAGATGGGGACCGGTAGGCAGAATCTTCACGCAAAACTGATCGTCGTGGAGCGAGGGCAAACCTGCCACTGGCATCTTGGGTCTGCAAATGCGACAGCTGCGGCCCTGGGCAATGCAGGCGCCAACCCGCGCAATACTGAGCTAATGGTCAGGCTGACAGGGAAAAGCCCTTTGATTGGGCCGGCCGCGTTGTTGGAGCAGTGGATTGATAAAGATAATCCTGGCAACGGGCTGTTTGTGGAGCACGAGTTTGAAGAGCGACCAGCCAGTGAGGGCGAAAGCGAGCGAGATTTGTTTCGCGTTCTTTCGTTTGATCTGATCAAAGCGAATTGGACATTGTCCGCCAGGGAAGCAGAGAGCGATCCCACACTTTTTAAGTTAGAGCTTTCCATAGATGATATGCCGAAACTGCCAGAGGGGCTATCGGTGGAGGTGGGCCTTTTGCCACTGAGTGGGTCCAATCGATTTCTCGACAGCGTCATCTGCTGGAACAACTTGAATCTAAACCAGATCAGCGCGTTCCTGGCCGTGAAAATCACTTCGCAGGCAAGCGCTGAAACCGAGCATTTGGTTATTCAGACCGACCTACGTTTACCTACGGGCACGGACCGCGAGCGGCGGATTATCGAGCATCTGGTGGATACGGAAGATAAATTTCTGAATTACATTCGTCTTCTCCTGCAAAGACATCCGGACAAAAACGATTGGTTTAGCTTTGATGGCGCCAGTGGTCAGGCGGGAGCCTTGGCCACCTTGTTCGGTGACTCCCCGATTTTTGAGCAGTTGATGCTTGCCGCTGCTCGGGACACGGAGGTGCTTGAGAGAATTCAAAAGATGATCGATCGGCTTGAAGGGACGTCTGTGCCCATTCCGGAACGGTTTGATCAACTGTGGCACCATTTCGCCCCCAAAAAGCGCTAGGACTGGCGGTTTTTATGCGTGAGGTTTTTGAGCAAATCGACAAAACACTGGCCGGACTGAAGGACTTTCAGCAGGCTTCGGTAGAACGTGTGATTGAAAATTTCTTTTCAGCGGGACACAGCGAGCGGGTTCTTGTTGCTGACGAAGTCGGTTTGGGCAAAACCATTGTCGCGAAGGGTGTCATCGCTCAGATGCTTCGCCGGCAGATAAATCACAACCTGGAATCTGACGATTCCGAACAGCCCCTGCAACCTTTTCGCGTGACCTACATTTGTTCCAACCTGGCTCTGGCAAACGAAAATCGTAAAAAGCTGGCGGTGTTCAGCGACAATCTTGCCAAGAAATATGTCAGAGAGCCGTCGTTCGGTCGTTTGGTGGAGTTGGCAGCCAAAGAAAGGCACGGAGCCAATGGCCAGTTGCTTGAGGTCTGTTCACTGACTCCCTCCACCTCGTTCTCGCTCACAAACAGTGATGGTAACGTTTGGGAGCGGCAGATCCTCTTTCGGTGTTTGATGAGCCACGACGCTTTGAGGCCATGGTCGTCGGTATTGGACCGACTGATGCGTAGCAAAGTCAAACACAGCACATGGGATGAACAGAAACGCAGGTTTAAAAGCTCGTTCGAGCTGGACCAAGATCTTGTTGATGAATTTCTAAGTGATCTTGAAGCTGAGGCCTCGCTTTCGGAGGATCTTGCAGACTGGCTTGGTCTTGCCGGTTGTTCTTACATTAATGTGTTGGAGGCCATTGGTCGTCGGTTGTCTGGATGTCTAACGGATGACTCAGGGGGAACCTGGAACGAGCTTTTTAGTGGTATAGCCGGAGCTACAGTAGACGTCAGTTCAGCTTCGTTTTACCAGTTGCGCTCGGAACTGCGGACCAAGCTGGCGAAAACCTGTGCTCGACACATTCACGCAGATCTATTCATTCTGGATGAATTTCAGCGTTTTGATTCCCTCCTGGACATGTCCGAGGATTCAGAAAACGCCCTTATCGCACAAGAGGTGTTCAAGCGCGATAATCCTGGAAAAATCCTGCTGTTGTCTGCGACGCCCTTTAAAGCGCTGAGTCGCATAGAAGATGATGAAGTTGAAGCATCTCATCAAGAAGAGCTACGCCACCTGCTGACCTTTTTGATGAATTCGGATCAGCAACGGCTTTCCGAGTATGAGCTTGCCAGAAAGGATCTTTTAGCGACGATACTGCGTCTCCGGGATGATTCGTTTTCAGTAGAGGATCTCTCGGATGCTGAAAAGCAAAGAGTTGAACTAGCCCTTTCGGATTTCATCGCCCGTACCGAGCGGGGACAGATTGGTGAAAACGTTGATTCGGTATTTAGATCGGAACGCTTGGATTGCGCTGAGTACTTCAGCCAAAGCGATATCAAATCCTTTGCGTCAATGACCGGGCTGGCGGACACCGTCGATGAGGTGTCCCAGGCAAGGCACGGTCATCAACTCATGGAGTTCTATAAATCGGCTCCCTGGGCGTTGTCTTTTCTTGGTGGCTATTCGTTTAGAGACAGACTGGAGCGGAATCTAAAGAACTCCAAGGTCCGGTCCGCTCTCGGAAAATCCACTGTGAGTTGGTTGCCCCGGGAACGTATTGCTAATTTTCGACTGAACCTCTTAGAAGAGGCACCGAACGCAAAAGTCCGCGGGCTCGTAAAGCGGATCTTCGATGACAGGGTAGAGGAATTGTTGTGGATTCCCCCAAGCTCTCCCCATTACCCCTTACGGGGCGCATTTGAAGCCAATCGGAACTTCACCAAAACTCTGCTGTTCTCGTCCTGGGCAATGGTTCCGCGGGCATTGAGTGGATTGCTATCCTACGAAATGGAGAGACGTCTCCAGAAAAGAAAGGGCGGTCGCTCAAAATATTTTGTCGAGGATAAGAAACGGAGTGTTCCACTCATTCGCCTTGAGGGTAAGAACGCGCTAACAGGGTGGTCACTGATTTATCCTTCGCGGGTGTTGGCGGCTGAGACATTAGCTCGCAGTGATAGGGCGCTGGAAGAGCTTCTGGCCCAGCGGATTGTGCAATTTGGGGATAGACTGAAAAGTTTGCACCAATATGAGTCTGAGGGCCATGAGGATCATAATTGGTATGCGTATGCCGGTATGTTGCTGGATCATGTCAGTGGTTACAGCGGTGAACTGAAACACTGGCAAGATTGGCTGGAGAAAGAGAAGGAAAGCTCAAAGGATGTAGGTCGGCGGAAACATCTAGATGAGATTGCGGACAGCCTGAAGCAGCTTCTGAGTGGGCATAAGATGCTGGGTAAAATGCCCAACGATCTGGCTGATTATCTAGCTCTGCTTTCGGTCTCAGGGCCTGGAGTATGTGCGCTTCGCATGTTCTCAGGGCTCTGGGATATAGGGCCATCGGAGCAATTAAAGGCTGCCGTTGGCGTCGCTTTCGGTGTGCTCACCCTCTTCAACAAGCCGGAGTCTATTGCCGTCCTCGAAAAGCAATCAGGAAGACGACTAAAGAACGCCTCTCAACTCAGCAGTATCTGGAAGTCTCGCAAAATCCTGAACTACGGTGCTTGCGGTGGTTTTCAGGCCATGATCGATGAATATGGGCACCTGTTGAAGGGCAGCGGTCTGTCCGCTATCGAGGCAGCAGAACGGTTTGCAGGCGTGATGGGCTTTCAGACTTCATCCGTGACTTTTCAGTACTTGGGCCACGCCGGTGGTCAGCGTCATTTCACCACTCTGAACGCCTCACTGCGATGCCATTTTGCTGTTCCGTTGGGCATTCAGAGCGCTACCGATGACAAGCAGCAGGTTCGCGTTGAGCACATCCGAGACGGTTTTAATTCGCCATTCAAACCGTTCATGTTGAATTCTACGTCGATCGGTCAGGAAGGCCTGGATTTTCACTGGTATTGCAGCCGAGTGGTTCATTGGAACCTGCCGTCAAATCCGATTGATATTGAGCAAAGGGAAGGACGGGTCAACCGTTATAAGTCATTGGTGGTTCGTCGCCGGGCTACTGAATATGAGGAATATCACGGCTTAGACCTGGATCAGGCAAGTGATAGCGGAGATTATTGGGAACACCTGTTTTCAGCAATTGACCATGTCTCAAAAAACCGGACTAGTGATCTGACGCCGTATTGGCATATTCCTTCAGGGGCCACGCAAATTGAGCGACTGGTTCCAATGATGCCTATGAGCCGAGAAGAGGCCCGGTTGGATGAAGCTATCAAAATTTTGTCGCTCTACCGTTTGGCTTTTGGTCAACCTCGACAAGAGGAGCTGCTGGGAAATTTGTTGAATAGGAACTTTTCAGAAGATGAGTGGGATACGGTCCGCAGTGCCTTGGTTATCAATCTAGCCCCTCTGAATCAGAGTCAAAAACTGGCTCAGTATGACGAGGGGATATTAAAATGACGGTAGATGTTGAGCATACGGAAGAACTGAAATGGTGGATTCTCGGCTTTGGTGCCAAGGTCGCAGTGCTTGCCCAGCATCATTCCGTGACGAGATAGAGGCTGAGCTGGAAGCGGCGGTGCAGCGCTATCGGTAGTTGAGGCGGGGTTATTCGCCCCCGCTCACTTTTACCGAAAGGGCTTCTTTCAGGCCGGATGATTGCTTCGACGCACTGGGGTCCTGGTTGGCCTCACTGCGATAAAACTCCTCCGTAACCTGCAAACCCTCATCCTCTGAGTATTCGAACTGCGCATTCATCAGCCCGGCCTGAGCAACCTTGTCCAACTCTGCCTGATTGATTCCCAGATGTACCTGAACCTGGGCCTCTTCCCTGGCATGAGTGACAGCCTCTTTCATGGATTGATCTGCGCGCAGCGTCAGATCCACATAGTAGATTGGTGCTCGGTGGCTTTGCGTGGTGCTCTTCCCGCGCAGCTTAAGCTCCAGGGGCAGGGTGGCCAGATTGCCGCCGCTGATGGCGTGGAAGTAGCGCAGCCGAGCAGCTAGGGTGCGGATACTGTTGTAGCCGGTGGTGCGGAAAACGAAGCAGCCCAGTTCATCGTCATCTCCGATACAGACATAGAGACGACCATAGGGCTTGCACAGCCCATGGCTGCCGTAGTCGCACATATCCGGCGATGGGCAGGGTAGGGATTCCAGGCCGTTCTCGGTATGGCGCCGGCAAGTCTCCCCGTTTCCGGCGCACAGCGGTCTGCCGCTCTTGCGCTCGAAGAAGGTGTATTCGGCCCGCAGATTCAGGTCCGGATCATTGAAGGGCAGGGTAACGGGAATGCTTCGTAGCTTCTTACCCTGTACCTCCTGGCGCAGGGCCTCATCCAGCGGGTGCGGTAGCCAGCCATCTCGGGTCTGGATCTGGGTGGTGATGGTGAATTGGTCGTCTTTCTCCGGCAGACGTTTGCCGTTCTTCTCCATTACGCGACCGATGCTGATGCGGCCAATCACGGGTGGGGTAATCGCGAGTCCTTTAATCATGAGATTCTCCTGATGGATAACAGGCATAGGCGCAGCCGGGCCAAGCCCGGCTGTTATGCCGTGAGTCGTAGAGGTTAAGCATTGGGACGAACCAGGAAGCGACGGCTCCCGGCTTTGTGCTTGGGGTATTGCTTGAGCAGATCCGGCTGGTCCTGCAGCAGGGCTTTGGTGTCCAGGCTGGTGGAGTCCTTGCTGCGCTTCCAGGTCACGGAGCCCTCCGTGAAGGTAGCCTTGCTGGCCAGTCCCATGGATTGCTGAATGCGCTGTTTGAGGGTGGATTCCCGCTCGGTCAATCGGCCCAGGGTATCCCTTAGATCCAGCAGCTCGTTGAAGTCGCCTTCCATGGCAGGGTTATCGGCCAGGTTGATGGTCTCGCCCTCATCGCGAGCATAGAGCGCCTGCAGGGCCAGACCGGCAGAGTCGGAGCCATCCGGGTCCGGTGGGGTGTCCGCTTCCACCAACTGCCAGAACTCCCGCTCCAGCTCGTACAGGTGAGCAATCAGTGCCTCATCCCGCTCGATACGGTGAATCTGTAGCTCCTGACCGCAAATCAGCACGGCCACATCGGCAGCCTGCTTGCCGGTAACTGCCAATTGATGCTGTACCTGGCACTGGATGTACTCCGGAACACCGTCCGTCCATAGCTTAGCGCCGTGCTGGCCGGTGGTCTTACATTCCAGTATCTGAACGTCGTCATTACCAACCACGGCGTAATCCAGGTTGGCCAGCATCCAGGGCTTGTCATCATCCGGGTGCTGCAATACGGCATTCACGCGTCGAACCTTGTTGCCGCTGATCTTGGCATAGGCTTCGGCCACCTTCGGTTCCAGCAGGGAGCCCCAGTACATGGGTGATTGAATGTCATCGGGATCAGGGGCGGGAAGGAGGCCATCCCGCCCGGTCTTGATCATCCACAGTTCCAATGGAGACTGGTACGGGCTGATGCCCACTGCCGCTGCGGCATCACTGGCGCCAATGCCTTGCTTGCGGATTTTCAGCCAGTCTCCGCGGTTCATACTTTTGGTAGAGACCAAGCGCAGCGCAGGGCGCTGGCCAGTTGTGGTGCTTTTCGGTTGTGCCATGAGAATGCTCCAGACAAAGAAAAGCCCCGGCGTAGTGGCCGGGGCTAAAGGTAAGGGGAAATAGGTAATTGCGGGTGATGCCTAAATGGCATCATGCGGCGCGACTTGAAGAGGAGGAGGCTTCCGCACCAATCTCGAAGAAGTCATTCACCAGCGCTTCGATATAACGTTCAGCCTCCTTGTCGCTGGGGAGGTGGCCGGTAGTGAGCAGTTGCTCACCCAGCCATTCGC
>OJFR01000102.1_pt1 | contig 30696 bp, 20 predicted proteins | sample 1594121 | NCBI WGS metagenome assembly OJFR01 (sample SAMN05416812, study PRJEB24817) | seawater metagenome | isolation source: Sea water | place: Canada:Atlantic | collected 2013-07 | reverse complement strand
TCGTCGGCAGCGTCAGATGTGTATAAGAGACAGCGTCTAATTCGATAATATTCCAAAATTGTTCATCTTCTAAAAGTGGAATATCATTATCATTTACTATTGACGTATAAACTAACCTTCCATACTCATTTCTTTTCCAAAAACCAAAATCCATATAAAAACCTGTGTAGACTTTATCCTCTATTGATTTGACAGACCTCAATATTGTTTGATTTGGTGTTGGATACAATTGCCAACTAGCACCATTATATTCTAGCAAACCTTTATTATTTGCAACATATAAAGATCCCTCTTTAGATTGAGATATTGACCAATTTTGAGATTCAGCCTTGTAATCTTTTTGTGAATATATATTAATAGGAGATAGCTCCTGTGAACATACTTGCACAAAAAAAAGAATCGCAAAAAAAAGAAGTAGTTTTTTTAATTGATTAAAAAGTAATTGCATTAATTTTCTCATCAGTACAATAATACAAATAATTACACCAAATATAAAAGCTATTCTTTTTCAATCTATATCCAAATAAGAGTGGAAACAAAAAGCCACACTAAAAATAGTGTGGCTTATGTGAGCCCTGAAGGATTCGAACCTTCGACCGCCTCCTTAGAAGGGAGGTGCTCTATCCAGCTGAGCTAAGAGCCCGTAGTTTTTATGTTTCTACGAAAACAGTGTCGGGGTGGCAGGATTCGAACCTGCGACCTCCTCGTCCCAAACGAGGCGCGATAACCGGGCTACGCTACACCCCGAGTAGCAATTATTGCGGAGAGTGTGGGATTCGAACCCACGCGACAGTTACCCGTCGACAGTTTAGCAAACTGCTCCATTAACCACTCTGGCAACTCTCCGAAAAACTAACAATGTTAGCATAAAAATTGCGAGTGCAAATGTAACATACGTATTACAATATTGCAAGGTTTTTTATGCTTTTTGCAATAAAATTAATCAGGATATTCTACACGTACATGATAGATGTTCATTAATTTTCTCTTAATCACTTTTTTAATTTTTTCAATCTCACTAAATGTAATATCTGAATTGATAAACTGATTGTCTAATTTTTGCTTTTCAACAATCTTATTAATTAAATCGTCTATAGATTGAGCTGAAGGCTGTTGTAAACTTTTTGAAGCTGCCTCAGCTGCATCACATATCATTAAAATTGCTGTTTCTCTAGAGAAAGGAATGGGGCCTTTGTACTGAAATTTTTTAATATCTACCTCTTCTTCTGGACTTTGCTCCTGTTCTTTAACATAAAAATAATACACCAAACTTGTTCCATGATGGGTTCTAATAAAATCTATAATTCTATCTGGAAGGCTATATTGTTTTGCAAGCTCTATCCCTTTAATAACATGGTCTGTAATTATTTTAGCACTGTCTGAAGGTGATAAATCATTGTGAGGGTTTACACCTGTAGACTGGTTTTCTATAAAATACATTGGATTTAATATTTTTCCAATGTCATGATATAATGCACCTGTTCTTACTAGCATAGAATTTGCTCCTATTTCGTTAGCTGCAGCCTCTGCTAAATTAGCAACCTGCATAGAATGCTGAAACGTACCCGGTGCTTTTTCATTTAACTCCTTTAAAAGCTTCGTATTGGTACTAGAAAGTTCTAATAAGGTAACATCTGACACCAATCCAAATATTTTCTCGTAGGCATAAATAAAGAATAATGACAGAAAAGACAGCAAGCCATTGGCACCAAACATCATTAAATACTCCCAATTAATTTGAGATGCATTTCCTTCTTTAATGATAGAAAATGCCAAATAAGTAATCATATAAATAAGAGTTATTTGGCCAATAGAAATAAATAGATTTGCTCTTTTGTGCAATTCTGAAACTGTTAAAATAGTAACAATCCCGGCAATAATATGAAGATAAATAAACTCAAAGCTATCTGGCACTATAAACCCTAAAAGCAGTACCGTTAATACATGAGTAAATAATCCTAGTCTTGCATCAAAAAAGGCCTTTAAGATAATTGGCAAAATACTTAACGGCACAACATATAAATAATCTGAATTGTATTTAATAACAAGTGTTTGAATCAAAATCATGAAACTGACATTGAAAAATATAAAGGTTACTTTGGTGTTATTCTCAAAAATTTCTTTTCGATACTTATGTAAGAATAACAACAACATTAAAAGTGCTAAAGACACTAATATTGTATAGCCTAAAACAATCCAATAATAGTTAGCATTGGTCCAAAGTTTAGATTCTGATTGACCTTTTAATGAATACAAAATATCCATTTTTTTTCCCTCAACAATATCACCTTTTAAAATAATTAACTCTCCATAAGATACCTTTCCTCTACTTAGAGAAATTTCATTTATAGATTCTTCAATTACTTTTTGTGTAAATTCATTATCATAGGATACATTTGGTTTTATAATTTCAGAAAGAATTGATAAATTAATATTTTGAGAATAATTATACGGCTGCTCTCCTAAACTCTTTTTAATAAGTTCAAAAACATCTTTAGAAGATAATAAGTTGTTGTAAATAATATCTTGTACTTGATTATCTACCTTTAACGTAATAATACTATTTTTATCGGAGACAATTCCCTGACTTGTTGCTTCTATAAATCCATTATTATAAACAGATTCTATGATAGAATTACCAATCAAAATAGCAGATTCTAAATCATTTTTTCCTAATGAATCATTTTCCTGAAGAAAGGAAGTTCTTAATAGATAAGCATCTTTTACTTCAGCTACTATTTCTTTATTAAATTCAAAATATAATTTAGCAGCTACTTCAATATTCTTAATCTCTTCTGTGATTTCTTCTTCAGACTTATCTATTGCAAAATCAAAAGGAGCATATAAGTTATCATATTGCCATGGTTTTCCTTTGGTAAATTCATATTTAAATTGACCTCCTTTTGGAAAAAGATACACAATAGCAACTGCTGTAATTAAAAAAAGAATAACCTTATAAATAGTAGCGTTATGCTTGTATAATTTGTTTACAGTTTTACTCATATATTTATCTTGTGAACACAAACTTAACTTAAAAAAATGGACGTCAAAAATTGAAAGGATAGTTTCCTGACAAATTTGATTTAAAATAGTTAATTTTGTGATACAAATTAAGATTAAAAATTAAAAAAAATGAATACTAGAGATGTTGTAATTGTAGCCGTTGCCAGAACCCCTATTGGTAGCTTTATGGGAAGTCTTTCAAGCATCCCAGCTCCAAAATTAGGGGCCATCGCAATTAAAGGTGCCCTAGAAAAAATTAAACTAGATCCAAACTTAGTAGATGAAGTTTTTATGGGGAATGTAGTTTCGGCTGGTTTAGGACAAGCCCCTGCAAGACAGGCTGCTATCTTTGCTGGTATTTCAGACACTGTGCCTTGTACAACAATTAATAAAGTTTGTGCTTCTGGAATGAAATCTATAATGCTAGCAGCTCAATCAATTGCCTTAGGAGATGCAGACATTGTAGTTGCTGGGGGTATGGAGAACATGAGTTCTATTCCTCACTATCTTCATGGAAGACAGGGAACTAAATTTGGACCAACAACACTTGAAGATGGAATGCAAAAAGACGGACTAGTAGATGCATATGATAAGAATGCTATGGGAGTTTGTGCTGATGCTTGTGCTGCTAAATATGGTTTCTCTAGAGAAGATCAAGATGCTTACGCTGTTCAATCTTACCAACGATCTGCGGAAGCATGTAGTGCAGGTAAATTTTCTGACGAGATTATTCCTGTAGAAATACCTCAACGAAGAGGAGCATCTATTATAATGACTGAAGATGAAGAGTTTAAAAATGTAAAGATGGAAAAAATACCTGCTTTACGTGCTGCTTTTTCAAAGGAAGGAACCGTAACCGCTGCTAATGCTTCAACTATTAACGATGGTGCGGCAGCTTTAATTTTAATGTCTTCTGAAAAAGCAATAGAATTACAACTTACAGCTATTGCTAAAATTAGAAGCTATGCAGATGCAGCTCAAGAGCCAAAGTGGTTTACAACGGCTCCTGCCAAAGCAATTCCAAAAGCTTTAGAAAAGGCTGGAATTTCTATCAATGAGGTAGATTATTTTGAGTTAAACGAGGCTTTTGCAGTAGTAGGATTGGCTAATATGAAAATACTAGGATTAGAAAATGACCGTGTAAATGTAAACGGTGGTGCTGTATCTTTGGGACATCCTTTAGGTGTTTCAGGAGCCAGGATTATTATTGCTCTTACCTCTATTTTAAAACAGAATAAGGCTAAAATTGGTGTTGCTGGAATCTGTAATGGTGGTGGTGGCGCTAGTGCAATGGTTATTGAAACTCTTTAAAATTAATAAAATATGCGCTACGGCATTTGTAATTTAAGTATAGTTCCTCTTCGTTTAGAAGCTAGTGATGCGTCAGAAATGGTATCACAGGTTCTTTTTGGAGAAGACTTTAAAGTACTTGAAAAACAAAAAAAGTGGAGTAAAATACAATTGAGTTTTGATGGTTATGAGGGATATATAGACAATAAGCAATATCTAGAAATAGACGAAGAAACTTTTGATAAATTATCCAATTCTAAACATCATTATTCTTCTGAAATTATAGATTTCGTAACCACTAAAAAAAATCATTTAAGTACAATTGCTATAGGCTCTAGACTTCCTTTTTATAAAGATCAGCATTTTACAATTGGCGCACAAGATTTTTATTACGATGGTACTATTTATTCAGAAAAGTTAGCTAAAAAAGAAATCATTCAAAAAGCATTTCAATTTTTAAACACTCCATATTTATGGGGAGGAAAAACTCCTTTTGGCATAGATTGCTCTGGTTTTACACAATTGGTTTATAAACTCTGCGGCTACTCTCTTCTTAGAGATGCTAAAGACCAAGCAACACAAGGTGAGGTTTTAAGTTTTATTGAAGAAGCTGAACCTGGTGATTTGGCATTTTTTGACAACGACGAAGGCATCATAACTCATGTTGGAATTATTATGGATAATTACAATATTATTCATGCACATGGTAAGGTTAGAATTGATACATTAGACCATAGTGGTATTTATAATGTAGATACCAAATTGCACACTCATAAATTGAGAGTTATCAAAAAAATTATATAAAAAAAAAGCCAACATATATACGTTGGCTTTTTTTATGTTCTATCAAATAGATAGTATAGATAAATTATTAATCTCTCATTTCTTTGTACAAATCAGTAAACTTCGTCGCTTTTTCATCCATCTCTAAGGTTTGATAAATATTCATCAAAAACTGAACTGTATTGATACTTCTGCTGTATTTATCTGCTTTTTCTAGATATGGCAATGCTTCTCTATGAACACCTCTTTGCTTTTCTTGTAGCTCATCATACTTATCAAAGTCAGATAAGTTATTATTCATTTCATCTACGATTGCTTTTTCTTGATTCATGATTACTACTGCTAAATTTAAATAAGCATCTCCATAATCTTCTTTTAACTCAATCGCTTTTTCATAATTCTTTTTAGCCTCCTCAATTTTACCCTGATCAAAACTTATTACTCCTAGATTAAAAAATAATTTAGGATTTGTAGGATCTATGTTTATTGCTAGCTCCATTAACTCTCCGTACTTGTTCATGTCTTTCAATTGAAAGTAAATATCTGCTTGAGTTAAAATTAAATTAATATCTTTTGGATAGATTTCTCTTGCTTCTTCAACTGCCTTTATTGCTTCTTCTGTCTTCCCCTGTGTTTTTAATATGTAAGCAACGTTTTTGATAATATCACCTGTTTTTGATTCGGTTTGCTCATTTACAGGATCTTTATAAAGACCTAACTTAACTTGAAGATCTCTATTTCCTTTAGTTTCAAGATTTTCTTTTAAACCAGAATCTTTACTTGTTGCAAAATATAAAGTTGTAATGCCTGTATATCCTATATCTTTTAACTCTTTATAATACTTTAAAGAATTGTCATAATCTAGTGCCAAACTAGAACTTACTGCTGCATTGTAAATAAAAATGCTATCTAATGGACTTAACACATAGGTTAAGTAAAAGCTATCAGATGCATTTTTATAATCTTTAGCTGCATACTGGTCACTTGCTTGTTGATATACTTCTTGTACCATTTTACTTTGAATAGTTCTGGCTAATTCTGTATACCTTTTTTTCCCTATTTGATCTTCTAAACTGAATAACTTTTCAAAAGTATTAGCGGCTGTTTGATAATCTTTCTTCCCAAAATAAGCCTGTGCTTTTAAAAAGTAAAACTTTGCTTTAGATTTATCATCCATCTTAGAAAGTAAAGATTCGGCAGCTGTAACGGCCGTCATTGCTGCAGAATAATCTTGAATTTTAATAGCTTTATCTGCTGTTTTTAGTTCGTTTTTTTGTGCAAAAGTGGAAATAGTTATCAATCCCAATACTAGTGCAAATACCTTAGTTTTCATCTTAAGTTAAATTTAATTCTATAATAGTTATTCTTGGTTCTCGTTTGTATTATTCTCATTTTCAGAGGTGTTTTCACCTTCTTCAGAAGTCTCTTCTGTAATTTCTTCTTCCTCTTCTTCTTCATGCATTACCTTGGCAACAGCGGCAATACTATCTGAGTCTTTAATATTAATTAGCTTAACTCCTTGAGTAGCTCTTCCCATCACGCGTAAGTCTTCTACAGCCATTCTAATGGTTATTCCTGACTTATTAATAATCATTAAATCATTAGAATCATCTACATTTTTAATGGCTACTAGATTACCTGTTTTTTCTGAAATGTTTAATGTTTTAACACCTTTACCACCTCTATTTGTAATTCTATAATCTTCTAATTTAGATCGTTTTCCGTACCCTCTTTCAGAAACTACAAGAATGTTGCTCTCCATATCATTTACAGCAACCATACCTATTACCTCATCGTTTTCATGAGCAAGAGTAATTCCTCTCACACCAGAGGCTGTTCTTCCCATTGGTCTTGTTTTAGCTTCCTCAAAACGAATAGATTTACCAGATTTTAACGCCAACATTACTTGACTATCTCCTGATGTTAATTTAGCTTCTAACAACTCATCACCTTCACGAATAGTAATTGCGTTAATACCATTTGTTCTAGGTCTAGAATATTGTTCTAAAGAAGTTTTCTTTACCTGTCCTTTCTTAGTTGCCATTATAACATAATGGTTGTTAATATATTCTTCGTCTTTTAAATCTTGAGTAACTAAAAATGCTTTTACCTTATCGTCTTGCTCTATATTAATTAGGTTTTGCATTGCTCTTCCTTTAGAGTTTTTACCTCCTTCTGGAATTTCGTACACACGCATCCAAAACACTTTACCTTTCTGGGTAAAGAACAACATGTATTGGTGGTTAGTTCCAACAAACAAATGTTCTAAGAAATCTTCATTTCTAGTAGCCACACCTTTTTGTCCTCGACCTCCTCTATTTTGAACTTTGTATTCGTCTAGGTTTGTTCTTTTCAAATATCCTGCATTAGAAATGGTAACCACAACCTTAGTGTCTGGAATCATGTCTTCAATGCTCATGTCTCCACCAGCATATTCAATTACTGAACGACGATCATCACCATACTTATCTCTTACATGAATTAATTCATCGGTTATGATTTGATAACGTCTAGGCTCATTGTCTAGGATATCTTTCAAATCTATAATGGTTTTCATAATTTCATCAAACTCTGCTCTTAACTTGTCTTGTTCTAGACCGGTTAACTGACGCAAACGCATTTCAACAATTGCTTTGGCTTGAATTTCAGATAATTCAAATCTTGCAATTAAACTTTCACGAGCTAAATCTGCATTATTTGAAGCTCTAATAATTTTAATCACCTCATCAATATTATCTGAGGCAATAATTAATCCTTCTAAAATATGAGCTCTTGCCTCTGCTTTCTTTAATTCGTATTTTGTTCTTCTTACAACTACCTCATGTCTATGTTCAACAAAATAATGAATTAATTGCTTTAGGTTTAATTGCTCTGGACGACCATTTACAAGTGCAATATTATTAACACTAAATGATGTTTGAAGCCCCGTATATTTGTATAATTTATTTAAAACAATATTAGGAATTGCATCTCTTTTTAAGACATATACAATTCGCATTCCATTTCTGTCAGACTCATCTCTAATATTAGAAATTCCTTCTAACTTTTTATCGTTAACCAATTCAGCAGTTTTCTTAATCATTTCTGCTTTGTTAACCTGATAAGGAATTTCAGTAACTATAATACATTCACGTCCTTTCACTTCTTCAATTACTGCTTTTGCACGCATAACTATACGTCCTCTTCCAGTGTGAAAAGCATCTTTTACACCATCGTATCCATAGATAATACCTCCTGTTGGAAAGTCTGGTGCCTTTACATGCTGCATTAACTCGTCTATCTCAATATCTCTGTTTCCAATATAGGCTAAGGTTCCATTCACAACTTCAGTTAAGTTGTGAGGCGCCATATTAGTTGCCATACCAACAGCAATACCTGAAGCTCCATTTACTAAAAGATTTGGTATTCTTGTAGGCAACACAGTTGGTTCGTAGAGAGTGTCATCAAAGTTTAATCTATGATCTACTGTTTCCTTATCAATATCTGACAACATATCTTCAGATATTTTTTGCATTCTAACTTCTGTATAACGCATTGCTGCCGGACTATCTCCATCTACAGAACCAAAGTTCCCTTGACCATCTACCATCATATAACGAACGCTCCAGTTTTGAGCCATACGAACCATAGAATCATAGACAGACGTATCTCCGTGTGGGTGATACTTTCCTAAAACCTCACCAACTATTCTAGCTGATTTCTTGTAGGAACCTGTGGCTTTAATACCTAGTTCATGCATTCCGTATAAAACTCTTCTGTGAACTGGCTTTAAACCATCTCTTACATCGGGCAATGCTCTGGAAACAATTACAGACATTGAATAATCAATGTATGCAGATTTCATCTGCTCTTCAATGTTAATAGGAATCAACTTTTCTCCCTCTGCCATACCTTAAGTTTATTGTTTATTTTTTACTGATTTTTTAATAACAAGCAAGATAGTATAATTCCTATTTTTAAGCAACATAATAGCGTCCTAAAAGCCTATAGTTATTAACATTTATTGATAAATTTTTCAGTTGATTTACCCCCTTGATTTACAAGCCTTTCTGACTGTGTTTTTAGGGTCAAAATGACAGTTTATCATGGATGGCATTCTTTTTGCACTTTTTTATATAAAAAAGAATTAAATTTACAAATAGAAAACCCAACATATGGACGATAATTTTTCACCCAAAGTAAGAGATGTGATAACTTTCAGTAAAGAGGAAGCCCTAAGATTAGGCCATGATTTTATAGGAACTGAACACTTATTGCTTGGCTTGATTAGAAAAGGAGACGGAAAAGCAATTGAAATTCTAGTAACGTTTGAAATAGACCTAGAATTAGTGCGTAGAAAACTTGAACTATTAAACCCTGCAGCCCCAAATATTATTGACGGAAATAAGAAAAAGAGCCTTCACCTAACTAGACAGGCAGAAAAAGCGTTAAAAACAACATTTTTAGAAGCTAAATTATATCAAAGTGACGCTATAGACACAGCTCATTTGCTACTATGTATCTTAAGAAACGAAAATGATCCATCAACAAAATTATTAAATAAATACGATGTAGATTACGATCAGGCAAAAGCTTTGTACAAAGAACTGCATACAGATTCTACTGATGATGATTTACCTATTAGCCCAATTTCAGAAACACCCTCTGATGACAACGAATTTGCTTCAGAGAAACCCAACCCTTATGATCAATCACAAAAAGGAAAACCCACTAAGAAATCTAAAACACCTGTATTAGATAATTTTGGTAGAGACTTAACTTTTTTAGCCGAAACTGGGAAATTAGATCCTGTTGTTGGTCGTCATAAAGAAATAGAACGTGTTTCTCAAATTTTGAGTAGACGTAAGAAAAATAACCCAATGTTAATTGGAGAACCTGGTGTTGGTAAATCTGCCATTGCTGAAGGACTTGCATTGCGAATTGTAAACAGAAAAGTATCTCGTATTCTTTTTGATAAAAGAATTGTTTCTTTAGATCTGGCAAGTTTAGTTGCAGGCACAAAATACAGAGGTCAGTTTGAAGAACGCATGAAAGCGCTAATGAATGAGTTGGAGAAAAATGAAGACATCATTTTATTCATTGACGAAATTCACACCATTGTTGGTGCCGGCGGTGCAACTGGGTCTTTAGATGCTTCTAACATGCTGAAGCCAGCCCTAGCAAGGGGTGAAATTCAATGTATTGGTGCTACAACTTTAGATGAATACAGAACAAATATCGAAAAAGACGGGGCTTTAGAAAGACGTTTTCAAAAGATTATTGTAAATCCTACCAGCGTTGAAGAAACCATACAAATTTTATACAATATTAAAGAAAAATATGAAGCTCATCATCATGTTAATTACACTGATCAAGCAATTGAAGCTTGTGTAAAATTAACAAATAGATACATGACCGACAGGTATTTGCCAGACAAAGCTATTGATGCTTTAGACGAAGCAGGATCTAGAATCCATATCACTAGTATTGTGGTTCCTGAACAGGTATTGGAATTAGAAAAACAATTAACCGTTATTAGAGATCGTAAAACAAATGCTGTTAATGGTCAAAAATATGAAGAAGCAGCAAAATTACGTGATGATGAAAAAAATATTGAAGCTGCCTTACATTCTGCTCAAAAACAATGGGAAGATGATTCTAAATTAAATAGAGAGCTAGTTAGTGAAGATAATGTAGCGGAAGTTGTTTCTATGATGACAGGGATTCCTGTCAATAGAGTTGCCGAAGCTGAAAGTCATAGATTGGGTGAATTGCCTCAAATGATAAAAGGAAAGGTAATTGGCCAGGACGAAGCTGTTTCTAAAGTTGTGAAAGCAATACAACGAAATAGAGTTGGATTAAAAGATCCTAACAAACCTATTGGTTCTTTTATCTTCCTAGGACAAACGGGGGTTGGTAAAACTCAATTAGCAAAAGTATTGGCTCGTGAATTATTTGACTCTGACGATTCTTTAATTAGAATAGATATGAGTGAATATATGGAGAAATTTGCAATTTCTAGGTTAATTGGAGCACCTCCAGGTTATGTTGGCTATGAAGAAGGTGGGCAATTAACAGAAAAAGTTCGCAGAAAACCGTACGCAGTTGTTTTATTAGATGAAATTGAAAAAGCACATCCAGATGTTTTTAATATGTTATTACAAATTTTAGATGATGGACATATTACGGATAGTTTGGGTAGAAAAATTGATTTTAGAAATACCATTATTATCATGACTTCTAATATTGGTGCTCGCCAATTAAAAGACTTTGGTGCTGGGGTTGGCTTTGGAACAGCTGCTAGAAACAATCAATCAGATGAGCATGCCAAAGGAATTATTGAAGGTGCTCTAAAAAAATCTTTTGCTCCTGAGTTCTTAAACAGAATTGATGATGTAATTGTATTTAATGCCTTAGAAAGAAAAGATATTCATTCTATTATTGATATTGAGCTAGATAAACTGTTGCATAGAATCTTAGATTTAGGCTATACATTAAAGCTAAGCGAGAAAGCAAAAGATTACATAGCAGATAAAGGTTTTGATAAAAAGTATGGAGCACGCCCTTTAAAAAGAGCCATCCAGAAATATATTGAAGATGCCCTGGCAGAAGAAATTGTGAATTCTAAATTAACAGAAGGTGACACTATTACCATGGATTTAGATGAACAAAAAAATGAGCTGACCATTAAAATTAAAAAAGGGAAAAAAGTCAAAGAGAAAAGAACTGAGGCAGAAGAATAACTAAAAACCCCAAACAAATGTTTGGGGTTTTTAATTATATAATATATTTATAAATACAAGAAGTCTCAAAAAGACAAGTGTTTAAAATAGCTCTTCAGAATCTATTTCTAATGAAGTAATAAACCTAGAGGCGTTCATAATATCATGATGCATGACTCTATCGTGTGATACAATAGAAACTTCTTTTCTAAATGAGTTTATAAATGATTCTAAAAATGGAGAGCTAGTTGCTTTTCCAAAAGACAAGCCTTGTGAAGCTGTAAACAATTCAATAGCTAACACTGTTTGAATATTATCAACCACTTTTTTACATTTGGTAGCACCATTGGCTCCCATACTCACATGATCTTCCTGACCGTTACTTGATTCTATAGAATCTACACTCGCTGGCGTTGCATATTGTTTGTTTTGACTTACAATACTTGCAGCTGTATACTGCGGAATCATAAAACCACTATTTAACCCAGGATTAAATACCAAAAATGGAGGTAAATGTCTATGACCAGAAACCAATTGATAGGTTCTTCTTTCAGAAATATTTCCTAATTCTGCCAATGCAATTGCTAAGAAATCTAAGGCTAATGCTAAAGGCTGACCATGAAAGTTTCCACCAGATATAATGGTATCTTCTTCTATAAAGATATTAGGATTATCGGTTACTGAATTAATTTCTGTTAAAAAGGTTTTTGTTACAAATTTAATAGTGTCTTTAGTTGCTCCGTGAACTTGCGGAATACACCTAAATGAATAAGGATCTTGTACATGTTGTTTCTCTTGAGTAATTAGTTGACTATCTTCTAAGAATTCCCGTACTCTTTTAGCTGTTTTTAATTGACCATCATGAGGTCGAACCAAATGAACTAACTCGTTAAATGGCTCTATTCTTCCATCAAAAGCTTCTAAAGAAATTGTGCCAATTAAATCTGCCAAATAAGAAAGTTTATGTGCCTTTAATAGATTGTAAATTCCGTAGGCAGACATAAACTGCGTTCCGTTTAGCAGTGCCAAGCCTTCTTTAGATTGTAAGTTTATTTTCTCCCAACCAAAACGTTCTGAGATTTCTTGACCAGAAATTCGCTCTCCTTTAAATTTTACCTCGCCCAACCCAATTAATGGCAGCGCTAGATGAGCTAATGGTGACAAATCTCCTGAAGCACCTAATGAGCCTTGCTCATAAACTACAGGAAAAATATCATTATTATAGAAATCAATTAAACGATTTACGGTTGCTAATTGTACTCCTGAATACCCATAACTTAAAGACTGTATCTTTAATAACAGCATTAATTTCACAATTTCATTTGAAACCTCATCTCCGGTTCCACAGGCATGACTCATCACTAAATTCTCTTGTAACTTCTGTAAATTTTCTCCTTTAATTTCTACATTATACAAAGCACCAAACCCAGTATTAATTCCATAAATGGGTTTTAAAACAGATGTCATTTTATGGTCTAAATAAGTTCTGCATTTTTTGATTCGATCTTTGGAACTTTTAGAAAGTGATATTTTTTTATTATGCACTAATACATCTTGTACAATACTAAGATCTAGCGGATTAGAGTCTATTATGTGTGTTACATTCATAAAGATTGATTGTACTTGTAAAAGTCTACAAACGATGTTGATTGTGCAACAAATTTTAACAATTTTTCTATTCAAATTGTTTTTATCTTTGAAAAAGTTTAAATTTTAATTGAATGAGAAGAATAGGTATATTAATCATATTAGTGACTGTGTTAAGCTCCTGTAAATCAGAACACCCTAAAGACTACTTAACATTTAGTGGAACCATAGAAAACTCCAAAGATTCTGTTATGACAATACTGGGTGAGGGATTTAAAAAATCTATCAAAATTGCAAAAGATGGTAGTTTTAATGACACCTTACATGTACCAGAGGCCAAGCTTCACAACATGTTTTCTCCAAATAATGGCAAAGGAATTGTTTTCTTAAAGAATGGTTATCACTTAAAGTTAACCAGTAAAGCTTCAAATTTTTTTAAAAGTTTTAAATACATAGGAAATGATGAAGGCGCAGACAGTAATAACTTATTTGTGAGTAGGTTTAATTTCGGTCAAACTTCGGGGAGTGTTGAAGGATTTATGATCTTAGAGAAAGAAGCGTTTTTAAATAAAGTAAATTACTTTAGAAAAGGAATGGACAGTATTTCTGATCTTTATAGCAATGCTAATAAAACAATGGTAAAAGATTCTGATGACCAAAATGAGAACTTTTTTAAAAAATTAGAAGATAATTATGATGTAATGCATGCCCAAATTTTAGCACAAAAAATTAGTGAAGAAAAATTAAAAAAAGGAAATAAAGCACCTGATTTTTCTGACTATGAAAACTATAAAGGAGGAACATCTTCCCTTTCAGACTTTAAAGGCAATTATGTATATATAGATATTTGGGCAACATGGTGCAAACCCTGTATCGCACAAATTCCTTATTTAAAAATACTGGAAGAAGAATACAAAGACAAAAATATTTCTTTTGTAAGTATTTCTACTGATGATGATAGGCGGTCTAACGGAAGTTGGGAAAAAGCTCGTAATAAATGGACTTCAATGGTGAAACGAAAAAACTTAACCGGAATTCAATTATGGGCTGGAAAAGATGATGCTCGTTTTTCTAGAGAATATATGATTAGAAGTATTCCTCGGTTTATCTTAATAGACCCCAAAGGAAATATTGTTGATAGCAATGCTAAAAGCCCAGCAAACCCCACATTAAAAGAAATGCTAAATACATTACCTGGAATTTAAAACAAAAAAAAGCCGAGAAAACTCTCGACTTTTTTTTTGATTTTTTTAAGCATTAAAAATGCTTATTCTTTATAAACACCCATTTGAGCATACTTTTCCATTCTAGAGATCACTAGCTCTTCCTCTGATAACTCTTTTAATTCTTCAAAAGAACTTAAAATAGTATTTTTTACTGCTTCAAAAGCACCTTCTCTGTTAGAATGTGCACCTCCAACTGGTTCTTTTATAATTCCATCAATTAACTTTAGACGCTTCATGTCTTCACCAGTTAATTTTAAGGCAGCGGCTGCTTGCTCTTTATATTCCCAACTTCTCCATAAAATTGAAGAACAAGATTCTGGTGAAATAACAGTATACCAAGTATTCTCCATCATATACACTTTATTACCTACTCCAATACCAACAGCTCCACCAGAGGCACCTTCACCAATTACAATAGTAATTATAGGTGTTTTTAATCGGGTCATTTCTAAAATATTTCTAGCAATGGCTTCTCCCTGACCTCTTTCTTCTGCTTCCAATCCTGGGTAAGCCCCTGGAGTATCCAACAAAGTAACCACTGGTATTCCAAATTTTTCAGCCATTTTCATTAAGCGTAATGCTTTTCTATATCCTTCTGGGTTTGCCATCCCAAAATTTCTGTACTGACGTGTTTTGGTATTGTATCCTTTTTGCTGACCGATAAACATAAAAGACTGGTCGCCTATTTTACCTAAACCACCAATCATTGCCTTGTCATCTTTTACATTTCTATCTCCGTGCAATTCCATAAAGGTATCTCCACATATAGCTTTAATATAGTCTAAGGTATATGGCCTGTTTGGATGCCTAGACAGTTGAACTCTTTGCCAAGGGGTTAAATTTTTGTAGATCTCTTTTTTTGTTTTTTCTAGCTTTTTCTCAATTTTTTTACAAGTTGCTATGACATCAACATCACTATCTACTCCAATTTCATAACATTTTCCTAACTGCTCCTTTAGCTCTTTAATAGGTAATTCGAAGTCTAAATATTCCATAGTTTGGTCATTAATTTTCTATAAAATCGATCTATAAAAATCGAACATTCAATGTTACAAACTTACTACAAAAATTGTCTCATTTTACAATGAATTTTATTTTTTTGATGGTGATTGCTTTCCTACTTTTTTTAAAATACTTTTCATATTTTTAAGAAGACCGTTTAACAATACCACAAACAAAACAATACCAGCGCCTAAGTAAAACTCTGAATTCATTTCTTCACTTTCACCAAAAACAATCAATGCTAAAATAATTGCATAAACAGGCTCTAAATTTACAGTAAGCATTACAGTATAAGGTGTTAAATGTTTCATCACATCTACTGAAACTATGAATGCATATGCAGTGCAAACGCTACTTAATAGTAAAAGATAAACCCAGTCTTTACTTGGTAAGATGAAAAAATCTGCTGTAAAAGATCCTTGAAAAAATAAAAATACAGTAATAAATAAGGCCCCAAAAAACAATTGATAAAAAGAAATAAGTGAGGCATTGTGTTTTCTAACAAACAAACCGTTTAGTACAGAAAATAACGCTGCTAAAAAAGAAGAAATTAAAGCATATACAATTCCTAAGGTGTACTGAGATTCAAAACTAAAGATAATGTACAAGCCTCCTATTACCACAAGGCCTAAAATAATTTCAATGGCTTTTATTTTTCTCTTATAGAAAAATGGTTCTATAAATGATGTAAAAAAAGCACCAGTACTCATAGTTACCAAAGCCACAGAAACATTGGAAACTTTAATGGCTTTAAAAAATGTAATCCAGTGAAGTGCTATTAAAATACCAGATAAAAAAAACTTAAAAAGCGATTTCTTATCTAGCCTAAATGAGTTGTTTTTAATTAAAAAATAGACTGCTATAAATAAAGAAGCCAACAACATCCTAAACCAAACTAATGGAATGGCATCTATAGATATTAATTTTCCTAAAATAGCAGTAAAACCCCAAATAAAAACAATTAGATGAAGGTGTACATAATATTTTAAATTACTTTTTTGCATTTAGATAAAGATAAAGTGCTAATAATCCGAAAACAATATTGGGTATCCATACGTATAATAATGGATTAACCCCAGCAACAGCTCCAAGAACTTCAGCTACTTTTAAGAAGAAAACATAGACAAACATAATACTAACCCCAACTCCTAAATTAACTCCTATACCTCCTCTTTTTTTCTTAAAAGCTAAGGCCACAGCAATTATGGTTAAAATATAACTAGCTATGGGCAAACTGGTTCTTTTATGAAACTCAACTAAGTAGGCATTTAAATTTTTAATACCTCTTTTTTTAGAAATCTTTATGAATGCAGATAGTTCATCAGAGGGCATTTCTTGAGCTAATGCAGATTTGTACAAAAAGTCTTTTGGAGTAAACGCAAAGGTGGTATCCAAGGTTATTCCTGAAGAAATACTATCTCTATCTTCGTAAATTTTTCTTAATTTATAACGTGTTAACTTAAATGTACTGTCTTTTTCTATCCATCGAATATTGTCTGAAGTTAGTTTCTGAACTAATTCAATACCCTTGTAATTCTCTATAGAAAAATAACTCCCCTGAGAAGATTTAAAACTATAACTTTTAAGATACATATAGGTACTGTCGTTTAGTTGTAAACTAAAATTCTCAACAATATCATCTTTCCATCTTTTTTTATTGAAAAATTCTTTTTCAAATTTTTTTCTTTCTTTACTACTCTTAGGAACTACAAAATGATTCATTGCAAGGGCCATTGCTGTAACCAAAGTTGCACCAATCATATAGGGATATAAGAATCTAGTAAATGAAATTCTAGCATTGGTCATGGCTACAATTTCTGTATTGCTTGAAAGTTTTGAGGTAAATAATATTACTGCAATAAACAATGCCAAAGGCATAAATGTATTTGCATAGTAGATAATAAAATTCTTGTAATATTCATCTATAATTTGACCAACACTTAAATCGCTATGAGCTAAAAATTTGTCTACTCGTTGAGAAATATCTATTGCAACTGCAATAGGAATCAAAATAAGTAAGGTAAACAAAAAGGTTACCAAATATCTTTTTAATATGTACCAGTCTAATTTTTTCACTATAATCTTTTATTCATCTGATGGACCATCTTGTCTTTCCAAACAGCAAAATCTCCTGCTATAATATGTTTTCTTGCCTCTCTAGTTAACCAAAGATAGAACCCTAAGTTGTGAATTGAAGCAATTTGTTTTCCTAATAATTCTTTTGATGCAAACAAATGCCTTAAATAAGCTTTGCTATACAGGGTGTCTACAAAGGTAATCCCCATATCATCTATGGCTGAAAAATCATTTTCCCATTTTTTATTTTTAATATTGATACTTCCATGAGCTGTAAATAACATTCCATTTCTAGCATTTCTAGTAGGCATCACACAATCAAACATATCTACGCCTAAGGCTATGTTTTCTAGAATATTGATAGGTGTTCCTACCCCCATTAAATACCTTGGCTTGTCTTCGGGTAGAATTTCACAAACAATTTCTGTCATTGCATATAGCTCTTCAGCTGGTTCGCCTACAGAAAGCCCTCCAATAGCGTTTCCTTCTGCCTCAACAGAAGCAATAAATTCTGCAGATTGCTTTCTTAAATCTTTGTAAGTACTTCCTTGTACAATTGGAAAAAATGTTTGATTGTAATCATATTTTAAAGGCGTTTTATCTAAGTGAGTCAAACATCTTTTTAACCATCTATGTGTCATATGCATAGATCGTTTGGCATAATTATAATCGCACGGATAGGGTGTACATTCATCAAAAGCCATAATAATATCTGCTCCAATACTTCGCTGAACTTCCATCACATTTTCTGGCGTAAAAAAATGCATAGATCCGTCTATATGACTCTTAAACTTTACCCCTTCTTCATTAATTTTTCTTCTTCCTGATAATGAGTATACCTGATATCCACCACTGTCTGTTAAAATATTACGATCCCAATTCATAAACTTATGCAAGCCACCTGCCTGTTCCAAAATTTTTATTTTTGGTCTTAAGTATAAATGATAGGTATTTCCTAAAATAATATCTGGATTGATCTCTTCTTTTAATTCTGTCTGATGTACACCTTTTACAGTCCCTACAGTTCCTACAGGCATAAAAATAGGAGTTTCTATCTCACCATGATCTGTTGTAATTTTTCCGGCTCTTGCTTTACTCTTGGGGTCTTTGCTCTTTAGTTCAAATTTCATCGTTGGCAAAGATACACAAAACAGTAAATGACTGCTTGTAAAAGATTCTTAAGATTTTCTTTTGTTTCTATTGAAGTTACTGCGTTTTCTTCCAAACTCTTTTCTCTTATTTTGATCTTTAGAAGCTTCTGCTGTTTTAGAAGAGGTTGCTATTAATTGATTGATGGTATCTATCTCTTTTAAACTAAGTTCTCGCCAGTCTCCGTATGCCAGTCCAGATAAACTAACGTTCATTATTCTGGTTCGCTGTAACTTTGTAACCTCATAACTTAAATACTCGCACATTCTTCTAATCTGTCTGTTTAAACCTTGGGTAAGCACAATTTTAAATTGGTAATTGCTTATTTTCTCAACAGTACATTTTTGTGTAATTGTTCCTAAAATAGGAATTCCGTTGGCCATTTTTTTTATGAAACCATCGGTTATTAAACGATCTACGGTGACGTGATATTCCTTTTGATGATTGTTTCCTGCTCTTAAAATTTTATTGACAATATCTCCGTCATTGGTTAAAAAAATTAAACCTTCTGATGGTTTATCTAACCTGCCTATTGGAAATAACCTTTCTGGATAGTTTATGTATTTTACAATATTTTTACGCTCCTTAGAGTCTGTAGTACAAACAATACCAACTGGTTTATTTAAAGCAATATACCTTGTTGTTGGTTTTGGCGCTAGAGGTTTTCCATCTATTTTAACATCATCTCCTTCTACTACTCTATTACCAAGTTGAGTTGCTTTTCCGTTAATGGTGACTCTGCCTTCTATAATTAATTTCTCTGCCTCTCTTCTAGAGCAAATTCCTGTTGCACTAATAAATTTATTGAGGTTAATAGAGTCTTGATTGTTTGCCAAATCTTTATAAAATTACAGTTCTAAAAGTAAGGTTTATTCTTGGAGAAAATACTTTTTTTGTTGGTGGAAGTCTGTGGAGCCAATTTTTTTGAGTGGTTCCTTTCATTAATAAGAGACTTCCATTTTCTAGTAAAACATCAATCCGCTGTTTGCTTTCTTTGTGTTTAAAGGAAAACTTCCGCTCTGCACCTAAGGTTACTGAGGCGATGGTTCCGTTGTCTAAAAGAGTCTTTTCTGCATCACTGTGCCATGCCATGCCTTCATCTCCTGTATGATATAAATTTAACAAACATGAATTATAGGTAGTTGCTGAAATTTCTTCTATTTTTTGTTTGAGTAGTAATAATTCTGGTGTCCAAATATGTGCTTGTTTGGTGATTCCAGAATATTTATAACTGTAGGGTTTATCTCCAAACCAAGCTACCTTTCTTTTGGTGATATAATGTTTTCCAAAAACAATAGCCTGATCGTTTTCCCAAGGAATCTCTTCAAATAAATTTTTGTAGTGTGCCTCAGATTCTTTTCTTGAAAAAATTACTCCTTTGTAAATGGCCTCGCCATCAAAAGGAAGAATGTTTTGTATTGTATTTTGATTGAATAAATCCACAGAGTAAAGATAAAAAATATAAACTCTGTGCATTGATTAATTTGGGCTAATAAAAAACTTATCAAAAGTAGCAATTGGAGAAGTAACTGGTATTTGCTAGTGGAAACACAGTTGAGTATTTTATATAAACAAAAACTACCCGATCGCGCAGATTTGTAATACGTGCGTTTAATAAAACACTTCTAATTTAATAACTTCTAATTCATTATCCAATTTTGTGTAATTTCTTACTGAACTAAACACATAATCTTCTGACAGGCTCTTAACGGCACGGAATACAATTCCGCGCTAGCAATCTTGTGTGGCATACCCGCGCCATCGGATAGAAAGGCTTTTACTGCCACTAGTTACAAACTAGCGGGAGCGGAGTTGCGAGCGGAGACATCTTTTTTTTTAATATGGCAATTGCTACCGCTAGTATTTACTAGTGGTAATACAGATAAGTATTTTATGTAAACAAAAACTACCTTAATTTCTTACAATGGTTTTCTAACTTCTTATCTTCATACTTGCCTGTGGTAGAAAGGCTTTTACTGCCGCTAGTTACAAACTAGCGGGAGCGGAGTTGCGAGCGGAGACATCTTATTTTTTAATATGGCAATTGCTACCGCTAGTATTTACTAGTGGTAATACAGATATTTTTTTAAATGCTACATGGTTTTTATTTTCCGTAATGATATCGACAGGCTGCTATCAATATTTGTTCATTTTTATATTTATAAACCAATCTATGTTCAGATGTTATTCGTCTTGACCAATACCCTTGTAAATCGCCTTTTAAAGCTTCAGGTTTTCCAATACCATCAAAAGGTGTTCGCATGCAACTTTTAATGAGTTCGTTTATTCGTTTTACTAGTTTCTTATCAACTTTCTGCCAATACAAATAATCTTCCAAAGAAGAAGTAGACCAAGTCAATTTCATCTATTCTATTAAGTCTTTTTGAATACCTTTATCCGCTTCGAGCTCTTTGATAGAGTTTAATAAAATATCTCTATTTTTTCCTGTTAGCAAATAGGTAGTTTCCTTTAATGAGTTGTATTCGTCTAGTGATATTAAAACAAGGTCTTTACCATTTTTACGTTTAATAATGATATCACTTACGTTATTAACTACTTTATCAAACCAATGCTTTAGATTTGAACGAAAGTCTGTATAATTTACTGTTTCCATAATACAAAGATAATAAAAAGTACCTAATTAAGTACTTTTTATTTAGTATTTTACTAGTGTAATGAATTTTATAATTTTTACACTATTGTTGCAATAATCCTTTGCTACCGCTAGTATTTACTTGTGGCAATAGAGTTAAGTATTTTATGTAAACAAAAACTACCCTAAAAAACCTGTATAATCTATTTCTAAAACAGTAGTATCTTCTTGATAATTTCTAGCACTTGAGTATTTCCAATCCTCAGGTTTTGTTACAAAACCACTTGTTACAGGGTTGTTATGACTATAATCTATTTTTTGTTTGATTACTTTTTCACTCCATAATTCTATAGGTTTATTATGATGTTGCCAAAACTGATATTTACTGGTAGTTACATTCTTTTTTCCTGCTCTTTTAAACATCCATAACAGCCATTCTTTTCTGCTTTCTTGTGGATTATTTTCTATAGCTTCTATAACTTTCTTGGAAGTATGTCGCTTAAAGTCTCGTAATAATTCCATGGGTTGTTCATTGGCTGAACGAAATATAAAATGCACATGACTTGGCATAAAACAATAACAATATAATTCCATGCCTTTTTCTTTTCTGCAATAACTTATACTCTCTGCCAGAACATCAAAATAAACTTGCCTTGTAAATACATCTATCCAATTTACAGTAGCAAAAGAAACAAAGTATAAACCTGATTTATTATGGAATTTGTAATTTCTACTCATAGCAACGCTAAAATACAAAAAACTACACTTTTATAGCGTAGCTTTTTGTTGTTCTTATTGCTGCCGCCACTAGTTACAAACTAGCGGGAGCGGAGATTTACTATTTGTTTTTGCTTACTCATAACGCCACTAGCAAATGCTAGCGGTAGCCATACTAGGAACAGCGGGGGGGCTAAAGCAAAAAAAGCATACGCATAAAAAAACTACTCTAATTTCTTAAAGTAGCTTTCTATAATATTTATTTTCTTACTCTTAACGGCACGGAATACAATTCCGCGCTAGCAATCTTGTGTGGCATATCCGCGCCATCGGGTTTTTACTGCCACTAGTTACAAACTAGCGGGAGCGGAGGATTCACGGACATATCTTCTTTGGAACGTTCAAAACCTATAGAATACCCCTCAATACCAATAGCTAAATAGTAATTAGGCATATCCCAATTACTCGAAACTGATAAAGACTCGTTACCATATTCCTCATAAGATGCACCATGCTCATTAAAACTTTTCCAACCATCCAATTCAATAATACAATTATTTTTTTTACTTTTTTCCCAAGTTCCACTATGAGATAATTTTGTATCCCTCTCTTTGTAGTAATGTTCAAAAGTTCCATCTTGATAAATGTCTAACCAATTGATTGCATTTTCGTTATTATAACAATAATACCTTCCTTCTAATTTATCTAAATCACAACTTCGTAAATCCAAACAACCCTGTATAATAAATCCCATAAACAGTATTAAAAAGTACTTTTTCATATTTTATTGTTTTTGCAATGGGAAAGAAGCATTGATATATTGTTTAATCGTAGATAAGGGTTTGTTTTTTTGTCCAGATGTTCTCTTATAATTCTTTACAAAAGGTAAATGAAGAAATAATGATTTTCTACTGGTTTCGTTATAAACTTGTATCATTAGGTTTTGATCTTTTATACTTACTTTAGCTGTAGAACCACCTATAAAAAATTGGGCATGGTTCGAATCGGCATGTTTTCCAGCAGATTCCATCCACGATCCTGGATTCCATCCTTTAATGTCAGGACTAAACTCTAAATCTACTCGTTTTACCCCAGTATCCCCAAGTGCATTAAAATCATATCCTTGTCCCCGTAGCTTTGCAGAAAATTCTTCAATAATTTCCTCTAAAATTCTACCGCTTGTATAACTAGTAGCAAAAGCATGTTTACCTACAACAAACTTTCTAGTCTCGGGTCCTGTTCCTGTTGCAAACTCATGTAAAAGTATTCCAATAGTACCTAGTTCATCCTTCTCAAATATTCTTTGTTTTTGTTTTTCTGTTAAATTTGAAGCGTTTTCACCTCCTAAGTACAACTTAGCTGTTCCCTGTAATGCTTTTGAAGCTACTTTATCAATACTATTTTGATCACTTTTAGAACCTCTTTCGTGAGAAGGAATATACACTCCAGTAAAAGAATCATATCTATTTCTACCCCAGATGTCTTCTGAAAAATCATGTTCACTATCAGCTCCTGATGGGTCTGCAAAAAATACTGGATTATTGTCAAATGCTTGATAAGGAGAATAATCATAATGAGTCACTGGATCAATGCTCGTAAATCGTACAATCGCTGGGTCGTATTGTCTAAATTCCATTTCGTAAAGGTTCAGTCCAAGACTTTCTTCCAACTCCACACCATTGTATTTAAACTTGCTTGCTACAGAATTTACATTCGCAGAAGTTACGTTATTATACCCTTTGTGTTTCAGCCCAAAAGGATAATAATTACTCTCCTCAATAATCTCATTGGTGCTAGGGGTTGAACTGGCTGTAATTACGCCATCATTATTGGTGTCTGAATAAGATAGTCTCACGTTGCCTAAATGATCTTTATATTGGTAAATATAACTAAAATTACCATTATCATTCTTTACATAGCCCTCTGCATGGTTAAAGAATTGGAGTTCATCATTTTCATAAATATAATTACCTGCATATTGGGTAACTGTTTCGGATGGATAACTATTTACTGTTTTACTTAATTTCACCCCTGTGGCATCATAAACGTACTGGATGTTATTCGAATTTTTTGATACAGAGGTTGGTAAATTTAAATGATTATAGCTTATTGCGCTAATGCCCTTATTGTCATCTTTTGTCATGTTGCCATTAATATCATAAACATATTCTGTTGTAGTATCTATACCATCTTTAAATCCATAAGTATCGTTACCGTTATCTTTTACTTTTTTTAGTTTATTTCCAATGTCATAAGTATAAACTAAATTATCCATGGTTCCAAAGCTTGTTGCTCCTGGGTTGGTATGTCCTCTTCTTAAAAGTGTTTTTATATTTCCGTTTTTGTCATAGCTAATCCCAGAAACATTATAATTTGAGGTGGTTGCTCCTGTAGCTCCTGTAATTCTATTTAAGGCATCATAGGCATAGCTATAGGTTTTTGTACCACTATCTACGTTTGCTGTATTCCAAGAGGTTTGGCTAATGTTTCCGTTATACAGGGCGGTTCCTGTGGTTGGATTGTTATACCGTAGTGTAAAATTAAAAAGATCACTGTCATTTTGAGTGTCTTGATTAATGTTAGTGAGCCACCCTCTAATATTGTAGGTATAGTCTACTGTTTGTAAGGGGGCGTCTTTAGAGTTTCCTACTTTTTTACTTTTTAGCTGCCCTAGTTCATCATAACTATTAGAAACAATTAATTGAGCTGCTGCTGGAGCATCAGCATCTATAGTAAAGACAACAGATTGATTGGCACTTGGTGCTGCTTCAAAACCAACAGCGAGTGTAATGCTTTGTTTGGCTATAATTTGAGTCTCATTTTCTGTGAGGTCTAATGGTGATGTAAGGGTTATATTATTTTGGAAATTAGAAACTCCACTACAGCTAGTTAAACTACTATCTCCAATACATTGGTATTGGTCTAACAGCCTGTCTGCATGATCATAACTAAAGGTGTCTATGGTTACTATTTCTTCTTGCCCTGTTTTGTTATGTACTGTTCTGGTTTGCAGTACTTTCCCAGTAAAATCTTCAAGTTTTGTCTCTGAAATATCTGTTGTTTCTAGATATTCATTTTTACTATACATGTATATAGGACGCGCCTTTTCATCGTAATACGTTACTGTAGTTATCCATTTTTGTGGGCTTTGATCTAGTACTTTTATTCTGCTACCTGTAGCCAAACTTTTTAGGTTGGTTGTAGAATTTACCCCATGTACATTTACAGTAGTAGGCGCTCCTGCTCTATTAAAGGTATAGTTGTCATAATAATTAACGGTAAGTATTTCTAGGTTAGAGTAAGGAAAATTACTGTTTGTATAGTACGTTCCGTCAAAACCAGTTCCTGAACTTTTTTTAGTCTCATACAATTTTAAAGCAGTATCGTTTACAGCATTAAAATGGCTTTGCATTTGTGATCTGGTGTTAGATGAGGTAACTATTCCTGTGTAAGCAACTCTGCCTAGGTTGTCATATTTGGTAAAATTCCATTTTTGTTGTGTTTTTTGAACAGCGTCTTGGGTAAGCACGGGGCGGTCTAGTTTGTCATAAACTATAGATTCCCAATCTTTGCCCGGTATTTTCTTTTCTATTAATCTGTTTATGTCATCGTATTTGTATTGGTAACACAGCTCTGAGAGTTCTGTACTAGAAACACCATTAGTGAGGTTTACTTTGGGAGGGATAACATAGGTAAGGTTGCCAAAATCATCATAGACATAATAGGTGTTATGTAGCAGAGAATTGCTATAAGTTATTTTTAAGACCACCTGCCCTTGTTTGTTTTTAAACTCTTCTGTAGTATGGTTTTTACCATCACTTGCTTGCCAATTTTCATCTTTGGTAATGGTCTTGTACAGGGTGTTTGGATCATAATATCGACTGTTTGAAAAATCTAATGATGGTGCGTCTGTTTGACCGCCTGTAAATGAAACTTTAATTTGGTATACTTCATCTTGTAAGTTTGTTTGATAAGCAAATTGTATGGTGTTGCTTCGTACTATTTTCCAGTCTTCTCCTGGTGCTGCTTGTTGTAGCACTCTGTTTAGGGGAGAATTGTCTAATTGTTTTTCGCTGTAGGGATTAGCAGCATTGCTTGAAGACCATTCGTTTGGAAATTTAGTATCATAAAAGCTATTAAGTATTGAGATGTTTCCTCCTGAATCTGGGACCAAACTTGCATTAAAAAGTAAGCTATTACTGGTTCTAGCGTAGGGTAAATACTCCTTGGTTTGCCTTCCAAAACCATCATAGCCCATTGGGGTAATAATGTCTTGTTGTTGCCCTCCTGCCTTGTGAGCAATGCTTTGCTTGGGTCTTCCTAAGCCGTCGAAATAGGTAATATTTTTTATTACTTCGTCATTATTTTCTAATTCAGATTCTTGAGGGATTTTTGTTTTAGGGGTAATTGTATAAATATAGTTTTCATAAGCAACACCTTCAAAATCTGGGCAACCATATGTATTAGCCCCACCGTCATAATAAGGACATTGGTCATTATTATTTGAAACATATCCAGCAGGTTGAGAACAAGAAATCATTTCTATATTTGGATCTCCTAATCCATCATTGTCTTGATCTTTAAACCAAGTACTACCTCCAATAGATCCTAACACTACAGAAATAGCAACTGGCTCACTCCAGAATCTATCTTTCCATGCCCTTATAAAATGCTTTCCAGAGGTAGTTGTCTGATAGGTAGTGTTAGCGTTAGATCTACTTTCTCCATATTGGTTTGTTCCCTGCCAATACCATATAACACCACTTGGTGGGTTTTCTCTTTGCAAAGTAGCCTGTGTACAATTTTGACTTATTATTACAGGTATGGTAGGTGGTGCAGGAATAACAGTTACATAAATTACACCACTCATTGAAATACCATTTTTTAGCGAAGTTCCTGAATAGTTTATAACATAACTACCAACATTAGACCAATTAATAATTGCAGTTGTAGCGTTTTGACTTGTAATTGTAGCCCCAGGAACAGTGGTCTCTTTTAATGGAGAAACTGTCCAATTCCAATTTATAATTTCTCCTGATATGGGAACAAAGTAGGTATGCGTACTGCCTAAATTAGCCTCTTTAGGACCGCTTATTGTAACCTTTGCATCAAATGTTTCATAACCAAATGCATTTACTGAAATGCTAATTATAAAGACACATAGTAGTGCTGTTTGTATAAAATTCTTTTTCATAGCAGTTAGTTTTTATAATTGTATTGGTTTTTACTTAAAATATTTTCTTCATGGTCTTTTACAAACTCAAGTCTGTTAAATTCATCATATTTATAGAAGATAGTTCTTCCTCTTGGATCTGTAACACTGGTTATTCCAACCAATGGGTTGTAGGTAAGTGTAGTAACCAACACATTAGAATTACTGAAACTACTACGTACCGATTCTAATTTATTGCGTAAATTATTTTCACTTTCTTCATTTATATCATCATTAGAGGCATTAATTGCATTTGTAATTGCTGATTCTTGACTTGTGGTTAATGTTGTAAAGCCTTCTATTTTTATAATTGGTTGAGTTTTTTTATAACCCCATACATAATAAACTTTTGTGCCATCTTTTTTACTAACTTCCATAGGATTGCCTTTAGAATCATATTTATGATATATAAATTTATCTTCTAAAGTTTTATTTCCTTTGGCTATTTGAATTTTTGAAGGTAAAATATGCCCATTCTCAAACGATCCGTATATAGTTTTACTTTTTGATATGTTCTCATTTTGGTCACCTACCTCTTTAGATTGTTTTTGAATAATGGGCATAGTAAAACGATTTTGAGAAATTAGTTCATCTATATAAGGTTCGTTAGCATCTACATCTTGTGGGTAAAAAGTTTCTGAAATAAAAGTTTCATTTAGGCTGTTTGTCTTTGTTGTTTTTTCTAACATTAAATGATTACCGTAAAAATACTTTGTAGTATCTACCATGGTATTGCCATCTAGAATATTTTTCTGAATGGATTCTTTAATTTTGTGAACTTCATTAGATGATATTGAACTTCCATTAACGGCTTCAAATAAACTATTTGAATTGAAAAGATAACCGCTACCTTTACTGTAATAAATTAGTTTTGGGTAGTTATTGAAAGGTAGCTGAAAAGATGTGGTTGTATATACATTTTCGGTCTCCTGTAAAAGATCATCATTTTGGTCTAAAATTTTAGTTTTAATTAAACTTCCATTGCTAAAGTCATAAGAAAAAACAGTACCTCCAACAATATAAACGTCTTCGTAATAGAAGGTACGTGTTTGAAAACATTCAAAAAAATTAGCATTATTATAAATATTTTCATAATACTCTTCTGAGCCAGGCACCCATAAAGGACATGAATCATTTCCGCCATATAATTGATAGGCAGTACCTATATTTCTTTTTAAGTAATTATTTGTGTTATTAGAAAACAATGAAATTGTTTTTCCTAAAGAAACATTTAGATTGCTTAGTTTCTTATGTGTAACTTTACTGTAGCCAACATGGCTTCCACTGGCAGAGTTTTTAGTTCTTACCATATTATTAGAATGAAGATAATTACCATTGGCACTGGTGTAAGATCCTGATTCTGAAATAAATATTTCTGGAGTGTATTCATAATTTCCTCTTCCAGAGGATGTAAAAACTAAGTCATCCATTAATTTTCCACTAGAAAGTAACGAACCATCTTCTTGAACTTGGTCATATTCATATTGATTGGTTGACAGCGTATCTCCGTTGTACTCTTTATTTATTATTTGATAAATTCTAGCACCTCCTACTTCAAACTCTTCATAGATGGTAGGGAAATCGCTAATAGAATTTTTAACACTATTGTAAAAAGAATAAGATGGGTCATTTGCTAATTTTAAATATTGATATCTAAAATTATAGGACTCTGAAGATTTTAAACTTGTAGTACTAATAATATTTCTAGAATGATATGAATCATAACTTGTTGAGCGTGTATGAAAAGGTTGCCTTAAGCTTACACTATTTCCTTCATAAATAAATTCTGTTGATCCGTCGTTAGGATAGATCACTTTTTTAAGAAGTCCTATTTTTCCATAATGAATATCACTTTTTTTAATGGCTCCAATTCCTTTATAAAAAACCCATCTATTATTTGGTTGAAAGCTATTTACATTAGCCATATAATAACGATTTACAGAGGGTATTCTTGTAGTATTAATTTCACCGTTGTAAAAGCCCCAAAAATCTGTAGATTTTGAGTCTTTTGGGGCAAGCTCGTTAGGTGAGATATACTCAAATCGATAGTTTTTACCACTTACATTAATGCCATCTAGTTTTAAACGAATGTATTGTTGTTTTTCTGCAAAAGAAATATTGGTGTTTTGTTCATCTTCATTAAAATAGGAATATAAAAAATCTGCTCTATGGGTTATTTTAGTATGGTAGTCTTTTACAACAACTGCATCTAATTTTTTTGTATTTGTAGAAGTACCATTAAGTGGGTTCCATCCCATAACACCAGGTAATAAATTAAAACTTTCCCTCGAAAATAAATCTTCACGGGTACTGTTTACAAATTCAATTGAACCAAAATCTCCTTCAATTCTTTTAAGGTATTTATTTTGAAAAATTGTCATTGAAACACTTAGAGTTCCACTAGGGATGTTACCTATTACTTCATATTCAAATTCTGTATTCTGAACAGGTGCTGGGGATCTTTCTGAAAATTGAGGATAAGAGCAATACAAACCATCTTCAAAATTAAATGTAAGTTCTTTTCCTAAAGGAGATATTATTTTACTTAATTTCCAAGTTAAAATAACTTGAGTGCTTTGGTTTATAGACCAATTTGGCACTCCTCCTAAAGCAGCTTCTTCAGTTGTTACATTTGGCGCATCTGAATTTGTAAACCCTGTAGAACGTTCTTTTACATCAAAAAAATAATGAAAGCCAGAAGAGTCTGTAACCTCAAAATTCTGAGTATTTATATTGTACGTTACTTTGTAATTTTTTTGATTTACAATATCTGCGGTTAAAATTGTTTCGTTCCCTTGTATTTTAGGCAAGAAAAAACTAACAGATGAATTTGGTAAATTCACTGTAAATAGATCAGGTTCTGTATCATGGGGTCTTGAGCTATAAACACTCGCTAATTGAACTAGATTTTCGGGTAAAATGCTATATCCATAGAAGATCCATGGGTAAAAATCTAAATATTTAGGTGTATAAATCCATCCTTTATTACTATTGGTAACTCCGCTATTTAAATCTTCAAATCCTTGAATTTCTCGGGTAATACTATAGCCTTCATTTAAACTCCATCCTAAGCCTATCCAAGATGCTTCTTGAGCAACCGGTATACCAGAGGTGTTGTAGTTTGCAGAGATAGGGATAGATAGCCCATCAAAGTTTAAATTATATATTGGAACAGTTATATTGGCGGTACCATTGTACTGATTAATTGGAATGTCTCCAAACTTTCCCAAATTAGCAACATCAGGGTTATTTGGTAGTAGTTCCGTTGTAAATGAAGAAGGCGGAGGATTTTCTTGACCAATAGCTATACCTGTCTCTTATACACATCTGACGCTGCCGACGAATAGAGAGGTGTAG